>ERZ890953.110-NODE-110-length-47029-cov-7.730149_pt1 | contig 47029 bp, 44 predicted proteins | sample MGYA00521264_ERZ890953 | MGnify/ENA primary metagenome ERZ890953 (study PRJEB32303, sample SAMEA104408629) | aquatic metagenome | biome: Brackish water; feature: Chemocline; material: water | place: Baltic Sea | collected 2014-10-26T21:54:00 | depth 200 m ...
ACGATCGCCGCGGGCGAAGGCCGTCGTGGGTCGCAGGCGCGGCGATGTGCCGCGGAGTGGAGCGTCGTCGGTACGATCGCCGCGGGCGAAGGCCGTCGTGGGTCGCAGGCGCGGCGATGTGCCGCGGTGTGGAGCGCCGTCGGTACGATCGCCGCGGGCGAAGGCCGTCGTAGGTCGGCCTTCGGCCTATTTGGCCCGCAGCTGCATCCCCAGGCTCTCGATGCGGATCTGGTCGCCCTCCAGCGGCAGGGCCGCGCTGATGACGATGGGGCTGCCGGCCGCCAGGGTGTCGAGGTTCAGGGTCCGCACCCGGCCCGAGATGCTGCAGCCCTTGGCGCTGCAGGTCTTGGTGCTGCCGATGGTGACGGTGCTGGTGAGCGCCGTAGTGGGCGGGCCGTCCGAGCGCAGGTACAGGGGACCGTCGTAGGCCGGGTTGCCGCTGGAGGTCACGGAGAGCAGGCCCTGCATGTGGTAGACGGCGTCGGTCCTGCCTTGGGTGATGTCGTGCTCGGACCCGGTCTCGAGCTTGTAGTCCAGCCACAGGCTGGCCTCCCCTTCGGGCACGGTGGTCTCCCAGGCCAGGGTGACCTTGTCGCTGGCGACGGTGAACGGGCGCTCGTCCACGAGCTTGCCGCCGCAGGCGGTCACGGTGGCGATGACGAGCATCATCGCGGGGGTGCGAAGGGTCATGGTGCGCTCCTGGACAGGGCTGATGGCTGGCAGTATACGGCGGGGCCCTCACTCCATTCCAGCGCGAGCTCGGGAGTCGACCATGGCTATCCGCATCCTGGTGACCGGCGGCACCTTCGACAAGGAGTACAACGAGCTCACCGGCGAGCTGTTCTTCCAGGACAGTCACATCCGGGAGATGCTGAAGCTGGGCCGCTGCCGGGTGGATGTGCAGGTGCGCACGCTGATGATGGTGGACTCCCTGACCCTGGACGACGACGACCGGGCCACCATCCTGAGCAACTGCGCGCGCTGCCCCGAGGACCGCATCGTGGTCACCCACGGCACCGACACCATGGAGATCACCGCCCGGCAGCTCGGTCAGGCTGGCTTGGCCAAGACCATCGTGATCACGGGGGCCATGGTGCCCTACACCTTCGGCAGCTCCGACGGGCTGTTCAACCTGGGCTCGGCCCTGGCCTATGCCCAGTGTCTGCCCCACGGGGTCTACGTCGCCATGAACGGTCGCTGCTTTTCCTGGGACGACGTGCGCAAGGACCGCAAGACCGGGACTTTCGAGACCCTCGACGCCTAGGGCTCCAGGGGGCTACACCTTTCACTGGCCGGCCTCTGCTGGCCTGTGACGGTGACGATGCGGCTGACAGCGCTCGCGCGAGCGCAGCCATCGCTTCCCCCTCGAAGACATCGTGGAGCCCCCATGACCCCCGAGCTCGAGAACCTGCGCTTCGGCTACGAATCCAAGCTGTTCCAGGCCATCGAGGCCGAGATCGGCGAGCAGCGGGGGCGGGACTCGGGGGAGGCTCAGGATCTGCTGCAGATGCGCCGCCGCAGCCTGCTGGGCGACGCGGTGCGCATCACCCCCGAGCTGCTGCCAGAGGTCCACGCGGCCTACCAGGAGTGCCTGGAGGTGCTGGGAAGCGGGCTCACCGGCAACCTCTTCGTGATGCAGAGCAGCGAGTACAACGCCTCGGTGTTGGCCCACGAGAAGACCTTCGACGTGGTGGTTCACTCGGCGTTGCTCAAGGACTTCTCCCTGCCACAGCTCAAGTTCGTCTTCGGGCACGAGCTGGGCCATGTGGTCTTCGGGCACTCGAAGTTCAGCGTGCGGGAGATCCTCTCCAACCCTGATGGCGTCCCGGGCTCTCTGGCCAGCCTGCTGTTCAGGTGGTCCCGTGCCGCCGAGGTCAGCGCCGACCGGGTGGGCCTGATGTGCTGCGGTCAGCTGGTCGATGCGGTCTCGGCCCTCTTCCTCACCGCCAGCGGTGTCTCCGGCATCGACGACGATCGGGTGCTGCGCTCCCTGCGCTCCCAGTACAACGAGCTCGAGCGTCACATCAACGAGCAGGGCGGCTCCCACGGCTGGATCCGCACCCACCCCATGATCCCCATCCGCTTCAAGGCCTGCGAGCTGGCGGCCCTGGATCTGGTGGCGCTGCGGCAGAAGCACAGCGGCTTCTCGTGGTCGGGCTTTCGGGGCATCGACAGCAAGATCATGGGGGTGCTCGAGACCCTGGACAAGCTGGTGGACTTCGTGCCCGGCGCTGGCCCCGGCGGCATGGGGGGCGGCGCGGCCTTGCGGGGCCCCCGCGAGGAGGACACCCAGCTGGCCGTGTTCCTGTCGTTGCTCCACGTGGCGCTGGCCGACGGCAAGATCCAGTGGAACGAGCGCGCCTACCTGACGGATCTCCAGATGGCCATGGGCACCCGCCTGCCGGTCAAGCACATGATGGACGCCGCCGAGAACGCCGGCCGCGACTTCGGGCGCAACGCCATCGGCGAGATCCAGGAGCGCCGCGAGCAGTTCCGGCCCGACGACGTGCGCAAGGTCCTCGAGCTGGCCGCGGTGATGATCTGCCAGCACGGCCGGGTCAAGTCCCCCGAGCAGCGGGCCATGGAGGAGATCGCTCAGGCGCTGGGGGCCAACATCCGGCTGGTCAACGAGGTGGTGATGTTCGTGCAGATGAACGGCCCCACCCAGCAGAAGGTGCTCGAGGGCTGGTAGCGCCTCGAGTGACCATGCAAGACCCTCAGCTGGACGTCGCTCTCGGGCTGCTGATCGCGGCGCTGGTGGTCTGCACCGCCGCGGCCTGGGGGCTGCGCCGCTGGCAGCCATGGGCGGGTCTCGAGCAGCGCTGGGGTGGGGCGCGGCTCGAGGTCGCCATGGTGCTGGGCGCCTTGGCGTGGGGAGGCTGGCAGGTGGCGGTCCAGCTGCCCGCGCGCAACCCCCAGCTGCTGCCCATCTGTGGCGACATGCAGGAGTACCTGGCCTACACCACCCGCTTCGTGGACCCGGCGTTTGGCGCCCTGTCCGCCTACCGCTACCCCCTGCAGCCCGCCCTGGCGGCGGGCCTGTGCCGGCTCACAGGGCTCACCCCGGTGCAGGGCACCCAGGCGGTGGTGTTGGCCGCCGCTGCGTTGCTGCCCCTGGCGCTGTACCTGCTGGGTCGCCTGCTGGCCCCACGCCCTGTGGCTCTGGCGGGGGCGCTGTTGATCGTGGCCACGCCCGCCTGGATCGGGATGCTCGGGCGCCCCAGCGACTACATGCTCTCGAGCCTGCTCATGGTGCTCGCGCTGGCGGCGGTGGTGGCGGCGCTGCTGCGGGGCGCAGCCTGGCGGCAGCTGCTGGCTGGCGTCGCCCTGGCCGGGTTCATGGCGGCGACGCCCAAGGCCCTCACCCTGCTGCTGCTGGCGTTGCCCCTGCTGCTGGTCGCCGTCCTGGTGCGGCGCCTGCCCGCCCCCAAGCCGCTGCTGCTCGATCTGGCGGCCCTGGCGGCGCCCCTGGTGCTGACCTGGTGGGTGTTCGCGGGCTTCGACTGGGAGATCCGCTCCCTCGAGCACGCCACCATTCGCGTGCTCGAGTACGCATGGCACGAGGTGGACTTCCCGGTCTCCAGCTCGATGTTCCCGGAGATCCTGCGAGGCCAGGCCGTGGAGGGCTACTGGGTGGTGGGCCAGGGCGCCGCCCTGTGGGGTCTGCCGCGCACCATCGCCTTCCTGCTGCACGTTCGCGACTACGCGCCTGCGGCCTTCCAGGGTCGGGCGCTGTTCGTCGCGGCGCTGCACAGCGGGCTCGGCCTTGGGTCGTTGCTGTGGCTGGCGCTGGTGCTGCCGGCCCTGACGGCCTGCGGCCTCGCCCCCGGTCGGGGATGGCGCTGCCGGGTCGGTCAGGTGCTGGCTGCGGCCTTCTTGGGGCTGTCCTTGTACATCCTGGCGCGCTCCCTGACCCTCATCCAGCCCCACCCGCGCTACCTGCTGGCCTTGGCCTCGCCGCTGCTGCTGCTCGCCGTGGTGGGGGCGGCCGCGTGCCTGCGCTGGCTGAGACCGGCGTGGCGCAGCTGGCAGCTGGTGTGGCTGCCGGTGCTGCTGGTGGCCCTGGTTGTCCTGGGTCGCCAAGGCGGGGCCGTGGGTGGGCATGCCCGGGCTCTGGTCGCCGCGCGTGAGCAGGCCGGGGATGAGCATCCTGCGCGGGAACTGCGGGGCATCGCCGAGCTCACAGACCTGCTCCGGCCCAGCGATCAGGTGGTGGACTTCACCCCTGGGGGCCTGGCCATCGCCAGCCTGCTGCAGCGTCACCCGCTGCTGGTGTGGCGCCCCCTGGGGGGGGCGCTGGGGCTGGCGGCCGTCGAGCCGAACCCCATGGGCCGGCGCTTCGTGGTGGACCCCTGCGAGACCATGAACCACGAAGAGTACCGCGCGGGCTGGGGCGCCAACAGCGGCCTGTTCCGGCGCAGCACCCGCTACCAACGGGTGGCGTGGTGCGTGTACGAGGACACCCGGCCGGAGCTGGAGCTGCGCTTCTAGGCCTTGCGGCGAGCGACCTTGGCCTTGACCTCGGCGTGCATGTGACCGCAGAGCTCTTCGACCGTGGTGAGGTGGCCGAGCTTGCCGTCGTGGTAGCCCTCGACGGTGATGGTGCCCTCTTCGGCCTCGCGGCCGCCCAGGACCAGCATGTAGGGGACCTTGGCGGTCTTGCCCTGGCGGATCTTCTTGTTCAGCGTCTCGCTCGAGTCGTCCAGCTCCACCCGGAAGCCCTCCATGCGCAAGGCCGAGGCGACCTTGCTGGCGTAGGCGTGGTGGTCCTGGGCGATGGGGAGCACCCGCACCTGGGTGGGAGAGAGCCACAGGGGGAAGGCCCCGCCGAACTCTTCGATCAGCAGTCCGAAGAAGCGCTCGAAGCTGCCCTGGATGGCCCGGTGGATCATCACGGGGCGCTTGCGCTCGCCGTCGGCGTCCACGTAGGACAGGTCGAAGCGCTCGGGCAGGTTGAAGTCCAGCTGGATGGTGCCGCCCTGCCACTCGCGGCCCAGGCTGTCGCGGATGACGAAGTCGATCTTGGGGCCGTAGAAGGTCGCGTCGCCTTCCTGGATGTAGTACTTGCCAGCGGCCCGCTTCTCGAGGGCCTGGCGCAGGCCGTCCTCGGCCATGTCCCAGATCTCGTCCGAGCCGATGCGCTTCTCGCCGCGGGTCTTGAGCCCGACCATGTACTCGAAGCCGAAGGTCTCGAGTACGTGGCAGCAGAAGTCGAAGACCCCCAGCACTTCCGCGTGGTAGGTCTCGGGGGTGCAGAAGATGTGGGCGTCGTCCTGGGTGAAGCTGCGCACCCGGAGCATGCCGTGCAGGGTGCCGGCCCGTTCGTAGCGGTAGACCGTGCCGAACTCGAAGTAGCGCACGGGCAGGTCGCGGTAGGACTTGGTGCCCACGTTGTAGACCATCACGTGGCCGGGGCAGTTCATGGGCTTGAGGCCGTAGTTGCCCAGGCCCTCGCCGCGGGCGCCGTCCTTGGCGTCCTTGGCGTCCTTGGCGTCCTTGGCGTCCTTGCCGTCGCCGCCGAGCATGCCCTGGTCCAGCTCGTCGAGGCTGTAGACCATGAACATGTTCTCGCGGTAGTTCTGGATGTGCCCGCTGGTGTACCAGGCGTCGGTCTTGAGGATGTGGGGGGTCTGCAGGGGCTGGTAGGGCTTGTCCTGGTGGCCGTAGCTGCCGTCGACGTGCAGGCCCCAGATCCAGCGCTTCATGCTCTCGACGATGTGGGCGCCGGCGGGCAGGTAGAAGGGCAGGCCCGGGCCGGCCAGCTCGGGGAAGGCGAAGAGCTCGAGCTGCTTGCCCAGCACGCGGTGGTCGCGCTTCTTGGCCTCCTCGATGCGCCGCATGTACTCGTCCAGCTCCTCGCGGGTCTCCCACGCGGTGCCGTAGATGCGCTGCAGCTGCTCGCGGTTCTCGTCGCCCTTCCAGTAGGCGCCGGAGACCGACAGCAGGTTGAAGTGCTGGATCTCGGAGGTGGACTCGACGTGGGGGCCGGCGCACAGGTCCACGAACTCGCCGCTCTTGTACAGGGTGATGGCGCCGTCCTCGAGGGACTGGACGTGCTCGGCCTTGAGGGCCTCGCCCTGGCCTTCGAACAGGGCCATGGCCTCGGCCTTGCCGATCTCGACGCGCTCGAACTTGGCCTTCTGCTTCTTGCGCAGGCGGAGCATCTCCTTCTTGATGTCCTTGAGGTCCTTGTCGGAGAAGCGGTGCTCGGTGTCGAAGTCGTAGAAGAACCCGTCGGCGATGGCCGGGCCGAAGCCTAGCTTGGTGCCGGGGAACAGGCTCTGGACGGCCTGGGCCATGAGGTGGGCCGCGCTGTGGCGCAGGGTGAGCAGGCGCTGCTGCTTGTCGGACTGGACGGACTGCTTGGCGACGATGGGCATGGGCCCTCCTGGAGGCTGTCTCGAGGCCCCTGCTCTTAGCCTCTCCCGCTTGGGATAGCGATGGCAATCGGGCTCGGCGGTGGTCCCGGGCCTGGAGGCCCGCGGTCGGCCGGGGGGGAGCTAGCCCTGGTCCCTGGCGAAGCCCAGGCTCTCGCTGGAGTCCATGAAGTCCTGGAGGATCACCGTGGCCGCGGCCTGGTCGATGCGCTGCTTGCGCTTCTTGCGGCTCATGTCCTGGGCCAGCAGGCGGCGCTCGGCTTCGACCGAGCTGAAGCGCTCGTCGTGGTAGGCCACGGGCAGACCGCTGGCCTGCGCCAGGGCATCGCCGACCTGCCGGGCCAGGTGGGTGGAGCGGTTCTCGGCGCCGTCCAGGCCCAGCGGGAGGCCGGTGACGATGCCCACGATGCCGTGTTCAGCGAGGATGGGCCGCAGCCTGGCGACGTCCTGGCGCACGCCCTTTCTGGCCAGCGTGGACAGCGGGTGCGCCAGGATGCGCATGGGGTCGCACACCGCTAGCCCGATGGTCTTGGTGCCCACGTCCAGGGCGATCAGGGGGCCGGTGTGGGTGGCGTTCATTGGCGCGGGAGTATTGCGTGCGAGGGGAGTGGGCTACCGGCTGGCGGGGGACGAGTGGCCCACAACTCGGATAGTCCCCCTCACTCCCGAGGTGCTCCATGTCCCCCATCCCCCCCGTGGCCGAGCTCGAGATCCTGTCCCAGGGCGATGAGGTGGTGCAGGGCTACACCGTGGACACCAACGCCGCCTGGATCGCCCAGCGGGCCACTGAGCTGGGGCTGGCGGTGGGCCGACACGCCAGCGTGGGTGACGACCCAGCCGCCATCGCCGGCCTGCTGTTCGAGGCTGCCGATCGGGCCACCGAGATCGTGTGCACCGGCGGGCTGGGCCCCACCGACGACGACCACACGGCCGACGCCGTGGCTGCGGCCTTCGGGCTCGAGCTGCGGGTGCACCCCCAGGCCCTCGAGCAGATCCGCGCGCGCTACGCGACCTTCGGGCGGGAGCTGGACGTCACGGGGCAGCGTCAGGCGCGCATCCCCGCGGGGGCCCGCCTGCTCGAGAACCGCTGGGGAACGGCGCCGGGCTTCGTGGTGGAGCGCTGGCCTTGCAGGCTGTGGTTTCTCCCTGGCGTGCCTCGAGAGATGCGCCGGATGATGGAGGCCCATGTGATCCCAGGCTGGCGCAAGCGCTATCCTCAGCTCGAGGCGGGCCGCCTGGTCACCGTCCGCTGTGTGGGCCTGGGCGAGAGCCGTGCCCAGCTGTTGCTGCGCGGCCTCGAGCACCCGGCCGTGCGCCTGGGCTTCCGGGCCGCCGTGCCCGAGGTGCAGATCAAGCTGCGCTTCGAGGCCGACGCCGACGAGGCCTTTGTCGCCGAGTATGTGGAGCAGGTGCGCGGCGTGGTGGAGCGCTGGGCCTACACCGTTCAGGACAGCACGGTGCCGGGGTCCGGGGGGAGCCTCGAAGGGGTCGTCGGGCGCGCCCTGCTGGCCAGGGGCGAGACCGTGGCCACCGCCGAGAGCTGCACCGCAGGTCGCGTGGCCGCCGCGTTGACCCGCAAGCCGGGGAGCTCCGCCTGGATGCTCGAGGGGGCCGTGGTGTACTCGAACGCGGCCAAGGAGCGGCTGTGTGGCGTACCCGCGGCCATGCTCGAAGAGCACGGCGCGGTGAGCGAGCCCGTGGCGCTGGCCCTGGCCCAGGGTGTCCGCCAGCGCTCGGGCGCCACCTGGGGCCTCGCCACCACCGGCATCGCCGGTCCCGGCGGCGGCACCGAGGACAAGCCCGTGGGCACAGTGCACATCGCCGTGGCGGGGCCCGAGGGCACGGCGCACCGGCTGCTGCGCCTGCCCGGTGACCGCCAGCACGTGATGGATCTGAGCGTGGCCTCCGTGCTGAAGCTGCTGCACGAGCAGCTGAGCTGAACCTCGCCGCGATACCTTCCAGGCAGGAGGCCGACCATGCCGAAGCTCTTAGTCCTGCTCGCCGCGCTCCCCCTGGCCACGCTCGTAGCCTGTGGCGACAAGCCCGCCGACGACACCGCCATCGAGGACACGGCTCCAGACTTCGTGCCCCCCGAAGGTGGGGTGATCCAGCTCGAGGCCCGCGACGGCGTGCTGCTCGAGGCCGACTACTACCCCTCGGACCACGCCGGGGCGCCGTCCATCGTGCTGCTCCACATGTACGCGGTCTACTACGATCGCACGGGCTGGCCCCTGGACTTCATCGAGACCCTGCAGGGGCATGGCTGGTCCGTGATCGTCCCCGATCGCCGGGGCGCCGGAAACTCCGAGGGCGATCCAGAGGAGTCTTGGGACGGCGAGAAGGGCAAGTGGGACGTGGAGGCCTGCACCCTCAGGCTCCAGGAGGACGGCTACGGGGCCCCGGCCATCATCGGCGCCAGCAACGGCACCACCAGCATGATCGACTACGCCATCTGGGCGCCCGACGAGGGCCTCCCCCAGCCCGTGGCCCTGGGCTTCATGACCGGCGGCAGCTACACCTCGGCCAACAACTTCATGTCCGGGCTGCCCGTGCTGCCGGCTATCTTCACCTACTCCACCGCCGAGGCCGCCTGGTCCCAGGGCAAGCAGGATGACAACCCCGGCGACTGGGAGTTCTTCGAGTACCCCAACGGCGACCACGGCACCCTGATGTTCGACGCCGCGCCCGAGGTGGCCGACGATCTCGAGAGCTTCCTGCTGAAGTGGCTCGAAGACCTGGGCTAGGCGCGCCGGGCCAGCGCCAGGATCCGGGCCACGAAGCAGGACTTGGCCTCGCTGTAGGCGTCGCGATCGGCCTGGTGTGTCGCCGCCAGATCGCGCTTGAGCTGCCAGTACTCGTCCCGGGCCCAGCCGTGGGCGCGCAGGAAGTCCCTGAAGGCCAGCTGGGCGTGCCACTGGCCCTCGCCGGGTGCGTACATGTGGGCGTGGCAGTCGTCCATGCGTCGGTAGAAGTGTCGCCGCTCGAGCCCGTAGGAGCCCATGTACTCGAAGCCCAGCGCGGCCATGGCGTCCGCGCAGCGAGGGCCGTCGTCGTGGCGGCGCAGCGCCGGCATCAGGTCGATCACCGGCTTGGCGCCCAGCCCGGGCACCGCGGTGCTGCCGATGTGTTCGATGTGGGTGAGCCACGGGCCGCAGGCGGCCAGGATGGCGTCGCGGTAGCGCGTGAAGCGCCCAGGCCAGGCCGGGTCGTAGGGGACCAGGACCACGGGGCCGGGGGTCGGGGCGGAGCCAGGGGAGGGGAGCATGGGCAGAGCGTATCGCGCTGTCTGTGCCTTGCGATTCCGCTCGAATGTTCGAGGCCGGGCGTTCGTCGGGGGTGGGGTTCGAGGGCGCCGGCTGTCCTCGCCGTGCTGGGTGTGCGGCTCCCGGCGCGCTACCTCCAGCTCCCCGACCGCCGAGGAAGACCATGAAGCTCGCCCTGATCGCCCTCTCTTTGCTCGTCGCCCCCACCATGGCCGGGCCCAGCGCCGTGGCCGTCAAGAAGGTGGGGTCCTGCCCCAGCGGGTACTCCACCAGCGGCGACTACTGCAATCCGTCCAGCTCGAGCTCCCGCTTCGCGGTGGAGAAGGTGGGCTCGTGCCCCAGCGGGTACAGCACCAGCGGCGACTACTGCCTGGCCAGCTCCGACAGCTCGCGCCACGCCACGCCCAAGGTGGGGTCCTGCCCCAGTGGCTACAGCACCAGCGGCGACTACTGCCTGCAGAGCTCTTCTTCTTCCTCTTCGAGCTCGGGCCGTCCCGACATGACCCCGGTGGCCCTGGCCAAGGTGGGCTCGTGCCCCAGCGGGTACAGCACCAGCGGCGACTACTGCAACCCGTCGAGCTCGAGCTCCCGCTACGCCGTGGTCAAGGTGGGGTCGTGCCCCAGCGGGTACAGCACCAGCGGCGAGTACTGCCTGGCCAGCTCGGACAGCTCCAGGCATGCGGTGCCCAAGGGTGGCAGCTGCCCGAGTGGGTATTCCTCGAGCGGGGACTACTGCCTGTCCAGTGACTGACCTTGCCCCGAGACGGGGGCGTCCCAGGGAGCCGTGCGAACCGCCGACAGGCCGCTCGCTACGCGTCTTCTTCCGCGCCGCCCAGCAGCTGGACCGCGACGTCGAACAGGCGCTGGGCCAGGTCTTCGTCTTCGATGGGGGTGAAGAACCGGCTCCCGTTCTCCACGCCCGTGTGGAAGACGAACAGCTCGAACTCGCCCTTGTCCAGCTCCTCGGCTGGGGTGAGTGCTGCGTACTCTGAGCCCTCGAGCTCGAAGGCGATCAGCTGGACGAAGTCGATGGTCTCGCCCAGCTCGTTCTCGAAGGTGATGATGTCGAGGTCGGCGTCGATGTTCGGGACGTCTCCGACGTGGTCCTTGCGGGTCATGGCTGCTCCCGGGGGGCGGGTTGCGTGGGAATCCGACGTCGCCGCATAAGCCCGCGCGCCCGGGCGCGCACCTGTGCGTGACTAAGGGGCCGGGTAGCGGCGCCAGCCCGCCGCGACCAGCTCGCCGTCGATGCCCGCCAGCACCAGCAGCAGGGAGTCCTGGCCTGTGCCTTCGAGGGTGATGACGCCGGCGGGGTGCAGGCCCCAGCCAGCCTCGAGATCCAGGCGGCCTTCACCCAGCAGGCCATTCAGGACCCCACCATCCTCGCCAAGCGGCAGGTGGGCCCATCCCAGGGTCACCGCCTCTGCCGCCATGGGTGAGCCGTCACCTCCCCGGGCGAAGGAGATCTCGACCTGCACCGCGTCACCCGAGGGCAGGGCCTGGCCGGGCACACCCTCGATGACCACGGCGTCGGCCTGGTTGACACCGAGGATGTTGTCCAGGCCGGTCAGCCCGTGCTCTTTGGCCTGCCGGTCGTAGCCCAGCAGCCCGTTGCGCTCCCACTCCACGTCGGTCAGCTGGGTGAAGACATAGCCGGCGATGCGGGGGCGGGCGCGGATGGCGCTGATCCAGCCGGTGAAGTGCTGGCCGATCTCGGGGCCCTCGAGCCCCACGGTCTCGTAGCAGCCGGCGCCCGCGAACTCCGACAGCAGCAGGGGCTGGCCCTGGTGCTCGAAGCCGTCGCAGTACAGGTGATCGCCGCCGATGGTCGACCCGGCCAGCACCTGCTCGAGGTGCTCGTCGATGGCCTGCCAGTCGTCGCTGTAGAAGTGCCAGGAGGTGAAGTCGGGGTCCAGGTGGTCGTAGACCCCGGTGACCACGTCGGTGGTGCTCTCGTCCTCGATCCAGCGGCTGGGGTCCAGCCCGCGGGCGAAGGCCAGGCTGTCGAGCACCCAGGCCTGCAGCTCGTCGTCACTGCAGATGTCGTCGGGCTCGGTGAGCCCCCACGCCTCGTTGAACAACACCCAGCTCACCAGGCTGGGGTGGTTGTGATCCCGCCGCCAGGCGTCCTCGAGGTCCCGCCGCCAGTGCTCGCGGTAGGGGGTCCCGGGGACGTTGTCGAGGAAGGCGTAGGGCGTAGGGATGTCCTGCATCACCAGCAGGCCCATGCGGTCGGCATGCCAGAGCTTGCGGGGCTCGGGGTGCATGGCGTGGACGCGCAGCAGGTTGAAGCCCAGGTCCCGGGTGGCCTCGAGGTCGGCCACCAGGGTGTCCTCGTCGGGGTAGGTGAGCAGGCCCTCGGGGTTGTAGTTCTGATCCAGCACGCCCCGCAGGTAGATGGGCTCGCCGTTGAGGGTGAAGACCTGGAACTGGTCTTCGACGGGCACGCCGTCGTGGGGACCGTGCCCCGGCGCCCAGTCCAGGCCCAGGCCGCGCACCCCGAAGGCGCTGTGGACCCGGTCCTCGCCGCGACCTACGGTGACCTCGTACAGCAGGGGGTTGGCAGGCGACCACAGGGCGGGGCCGTCATGCTGGGGGAACAGCGCGGTGAGGTCGAAGCTCGCCGCGTCGCCGATGGAGGCCTCCCAGGTGGCCGTGCCCCCTCGCGGGTCTTCGATCTCCACCGAGATCGGCTCGTCGCCGCCCTGGGAGAGCTCGAACGCCAGCTCCACCCGCCCGGTGCGCCAGTCGGGGTGGAACCAGGCCCCGGCCAGGTAGGCCTGGGGCCTGCCCTCGAGGTACACCGTCTGCCAGATGCCGCTGGAGCGGGTGTACCAGCTGCCTCCCTGCTTGCCGTTGAGGATGTCGGGCTCGTCCTCGGCCCAGTCTTCGATCCGCACGGTGAGCTGGTTGAGGCCCGGGTGCATGGCGTCGGTGAGCTCGAGCTCGAAGGGCAGCCAGCCGCCCTCGTGGCTGCCCAGCTCGATCCCGTTGAGCCAGACCGTGGCCCGCCAGTCCACGGCGCCGAAGATCAGGAAGGTCCGGTCCAGATCCCAGCGGGGCGCGGTGAAGCTGCGCTGGTACCAGCTGACCCCCTGGAAGGTGGGGTCGGTCATGGCGTGCGCGGCGGAGCCGTCGTCGGGGAAGGGCTCCCCCAGGCCGCTGGCGGGGCTCTCGAAGGGGAAGGGGACCAGGATCTCCTGGCTCAGGATCCCAGGCTGGGCGTACCAGGCCTGCTCGACGCCCAGGTCGTCGGGGTCGTGGTCGAAGGCCCAGGGGCCGTTGAGGTTGACCCAGGCGTCCCGCCGCCAGTCGGGGCGGGGGTGCTCGGGCTTGGGGATGGCGGGCGCGAGGGCGCTGTCTACCGAGGGGCCGGGGCAGCCCAATGCGGCCATCAGCAGCGCGGCGGGCCAGCCCCGGATCACTGGGGCACGTACCCGTAGAAGGTCCAGCGGAACAGGGCGGTCTGGGTGGCCTCGTCGTGGTCCCAGGAGCGGGCCTCGATCTCCACCTGGTTGATGACGGCGCCCTCGAGGCCGGACAGGTCGTAGTAGTCCTCCCGCAGGGTCAGGGCCTGGTGGAAGTCGTCCTCGAGGCCGGTGACGTAGGTGCAGAAGTCCTCGTCCACGCCATCGGTGAGGCGCTGCTGCACGCCCTCCCAGCCGCCGAGGTCCCGGGTCCAGCCCGTGGTCAGAGGCGCGTCGTGGCCGATCTCGAGGGGGGGCTCGAAGATCACCCACTGGGAGGTGGCCAGGTGGGTGTCGTAGGCCAGCTGCACGCCCAGCCGGGTGGAGGTGGTGTCCATGAAGTTCTGGCTGGTCTCGAAGATGCTCAGCCAGTCGAGCTCGCAGGCATCAGGGATGCCGTCGTCGTCGTCGTCCTGGCCGTCGTCCGCCCCCGGGCAGGCGTCGTCGCCGTCGCAGACCCCGTCGCCGTCGCTGTCGGGACAGGTGTCGGGCGCTCCGGTCTCGCCGGTGGTGTCGTCGGTGGGCTTGGGGGTGCAGGCGCCGAGCAGGCCCAGCAGCATGGTGGTCGTTCGCATGTCGTTCCTCCGCCGCGTGGGCCTCAGTCTACCAGAGGATCAATCTCGGCTTCCCATGGCGTCATCGTTGTCGTAGTCGGCCATCAGCACGCGATGACCCCCCGCCCGCTTGGCGGCGTACATGGCCTGATCGGAGCGGGCCAGGACGTTGACGTGGGGGCTGTGGTGCTCGGGGAACCTCGCGACGCCGATGCTGGCGCTGACCCGCAGCTCGTGGCCGTCGAGGGCGAAGGGTTGCTCGATGACCCCCAGCAGCTTGTTCCCCACCTGCAGGGCGTGGCCCGCCGAGATGGAGGTGGGCAGCAGCACCGCGAACTCGTCACCTCCGAGCCGTGAGACGGTGTCGGCCGCGCGGAGGGCGCCCTTCAGGCGCGCGCCCAGAGCCGCGAGGAGCTGGTCCCCCATCTCGTGGCCCAGGGTGTCGTTGATGGCCTTGAAGCCGTCGAGGTCCAGCATGAGCACGGCGAAGCTGGTGCCGTAGCGCTGGCAGGCCTCGCATGCGCGTCCGAAGCGGTCGTGGAAGAGCAGCCGGTTGGGCAGCCCCGTCAGCGCGTCGTGGGTGGCCATGTGTTCGAGCTGCTCGAAGCGCAGCAGCTCGTCGGTGACGTCGCGGACGGTCCAGACCACGCTCCCTTCGGAGCCCGTGAGCTCGATCAAGGACGCGCTCACCTGGGCTGTGAAGCTCGCGCCGTCGGCTCGGCGCATGCGGAGCTGGAACTTCACGGGGTCTCCACCGTGCTCCAGCTGGGGCTGCAGCTCCTGCTGCCAGCTCTCCCAGGAGGCTTGCTGGGCGCAGAACTCGGCCCCGGCTACGCCGATCAGCTCCCCGTCCTCCGCGCCGAGGGCCTGCCGTACGGCGCGGTTGCAGTCGGTGATCAGCCCCTGTTGGTTCAGCACCAGGATTCCCTCGGAGAGGCTCGAGAACAGGGCGCGCTGGAAGGTGGCGGCGCGCCGCACGCGCTCCTGCAGCCGCACCTGCTCAGTGATGTCTCGGGCGAAGCCGGCGAAGGCGCGGACCTGGCCGTCCTCACCCACCACCGGGTGCATGGAGCAGTCGCGGATGCGCCCGTTGGCGCGCTCGGTGTAGCGGACCGCCTTGCCTTGCACGAGCAGCGCCTTGACCTGCTCACGGCGCGCGTCCGGCTCGTCTCGGCGTCCTCGCTCTTGTCCGGTGGGCCAGGCGGGATCGTCCGGCCTGTGCACCAGCCTCTCCACGGTCTGTCGGCTGCAGGCTTGCACGCGGCCATCCAGCCCCACCAGCAGGGCGGTCTCGTCCACGGTCTCCACCCGGCCCCGCGCCAGGGCGATGCCGGCGTGCTGGGCCAGGGCCTCGACCCAGCGCTGCTCGGCGGGCGAGAGGGGCCGGGGCCGCAGCAGGGTCACGACGCCCAGCAGCGCACCCTCGTGCACCAGGCCCAGCTCGTAGCAGCTCGGGGCAGCCCAGGTGTCGTCCACGGCGCGGAGCTCTGCGGCCCGCAGGGCATCGGGCAGCCGTGACCAAGCCAGGCCGCCGGCTCCGTCGGGAGCGAGGTGCAGCCTGGCCTCGAGCAGGCGCGCGCATGTGTCGGAGGGGCAGGGGATCGCTTCCCCCGCGGCGTCCTCCTCCAGCCAGCCATCGAGGGCCGCCACGGCCCGGGGGGGGCCGGCGCAGGCCTCGTGGCGCAGCGCGGCGGCCCGCCTGTCGTAGCTGGCCACCAGCACCAGGGCTTCGGGCAGGGCCTCCCACAGCTGGGCGCCGATGCGTTGGTGGAGCGGTCGCGGCTCGCCGGGGGCGGAGCCCAGGGACAGGGAGGCACCCCTGAGGAACGCCTCGGCGTCCAGGGGATCGGCGCTGGAGGGTCGGGGAGGCGGGTTGTCGTGGGTCATCGAATCCCCCGCGGGACGGTGGACGGGACCCCTCGAGCATAGCCGGTGGACCCGGTCTCCGTGTCCCGCCTTGACCACCCCCCTGCGTCTCCGATACCCCTGGGGCAGCAGTGAGGCCCCCATGCGCATCTCCCCTCCCATCCTGTTCACCCTGGCCCTGTGCGGCTGCAACTACTCGGCGGAGCGCTTCGCCACCAAGGTCAGCTTCGAGTGGTGCGACTGGCGTCACGGCTGCGGCGAGGTGGACGCCAAGCAGGCCGAGATGTGCTGGACCACGGAGCAAGCGAGCTGGAACGAGCGTCTGGCGGCCGAAGAGTGCGAGTTCGCCTCGGATCGCTCCAAGCGGCTGTACAAGGTCTTCGTCGGGGAGCTCGCGGCCACCAACTGCGACCTGAGCGAGGCCTACACCCTGCTGGCCGAGCTGGCCGACGACATCTGCCAGCAGCCCCACTCGTCGGTGGACACCCAGGAAGATCCCGAGGACACGGGGCACACGGCGAGCGACGCCTAGGCGTCCATGTCCTTCCACTTCTTGGCCAGCTGACCGAAGACCAGCAGGGCCACGGCGGCCGCGGTGCCGATGGCGGCGAAGGGGATCCAGACCCACAGGTGGGGGTCGTAGGTCTGCCAGAGCAGCTCGGTAGCCGCGGCGGTGTCTAGGCCCTGGACCTCCATGAGCTTGGCGAAGGCCTGGGTGCGCTCGACGCCCAGGGCGAGGTCGAGGCTGGTGGCGTCGCCGTCCCAGACCTTTCCTTCACCCAGGGGGGTGTTCTCCATCAGGTAGCGCTGGGCCAGCACGGCCTTCTCACCGAAGTGGCCGTAGATGTAGCCGGACATCTTGGAGCCCACGAAGCCGCCGATGCCCACGGGGATGTTTACGTAGCCAAGGTAGAGGCCCTTCTTGCCTGGGGGGGCGATGAGCCCGAGGTACTCGTTCTTCTTGGGGCCGGTGAGCATCTCGCCCAGGGAGAACAGCATGATGCCGAACACCAGCACCCAGCCGATGCCCGTGAACCCGGCCACGATGGTGCCGCCCACGGCCATGACCATGCCGATCATCATGCAGGTCAGCGTGCGCAGGCGCCGCACCAGCCAGGACACCGGGATCATCAAGGAGACGATCATCGCCGCGTTGGTGGAGATGAGCACCTCTTGAGGCACGAAGCGCAGGCCCGAGGCGTCCACCTTGGTGAGCACCGAGGTGCCGATGCCGGGCACCAGGGCCAGCACGGCGGCCACATCGGAGCTGTCCACCCAGTCGGAGATGAAGTTGGGGTGCAGATCCCACACCTGGTACATCATCAGCCAGAAGCAGGACATGATCAGCAGCCAGGCCACCAGCCGGGGCTCGAGGATGTTGATCAGGGTGCGCTTGAACACGGCGGCCAGGCTCTCGGTCTTGTCGGCGCCCGAGGGTACGTCGGTGAAGGTGAAGAGCATGATGAGGTTGAGGCTGGTGAACCCCGCGGACATGAAGAACAGTCGCCGCCACTCATCGACGCCGTGTTCGCCGATGATGGCCGAGGCCAGCAGGGGGCCGATCAAGGCGCCGATGTTGACCACCCAGTAGAAGATGCCCCAGCCCAGGCTGGAGTTGCCCTTGTTCAGGCTCTGGGCCAGGCTGCCCTGCAGGGCGGGCTTGAAGAAGGCCGTGCCCGAGGCCAGCACCAGGATGCCGAAGAAGAAGGACCAGAAGTCCCTGGCGTAGGCCAGGATCAGGTAGCCGCCGATGTTGGCGCTGATGGCCCCCAGCAGCACCTTCTTGTAGCCGTAGCGGTCGGCGATCCCGCCGGTGAACATGGGCAGCACCGACTGGAAGACGAACCACCAGGCGTAGATGGTGCCCTTGTGGGCCATCGTGAGGTGCAGCCCGCCCACGTCGTCGGCCTGGCAGATGTAGACCGCCACCACCGAGCGCAGGGCGAAGTAGGCGAAGCGCTCCCACATCTCGATGGTGTTCAGCTTCCAATAGGTGGCGCCGAGGCCGGCCTTTTGGGCCGGGTTGGGCTTCTGTGTGAGCTCTGTCACGTAGTGAGTCCTGGTCTGGGGGCAGGCCGACCCTATGGGGCTGGGGCCTGGCGTCAAGGCCGGGGGGCTCGGCGGCGCTCAGCGCTCGAGGGGCGGCGGGCTGCCCGGGGGCTCCATCTCTCGGTCGAGGTCGCCGTACTTGCGCCAGCCTTCCTCTATGAGCGCCATGAAGGCCGTGGAGAGCTCGCTGGCCTCGGTGAGTCGAGCCTGGCCCTGCTCCACCTGGCCCGCTTCCACCAGCACCCGGCCCAGAGCCTGGCGCACCACGGCGGCGCGGTTGGGGCAGGTGCGATCCAGCTGCAGCGGGGTGAGCGCCTGGGTGGCGATCTCGATGGCCTCGTCGTACCAGCCGTTGGCCATGCAGGCGCGGAGGAACTCGTTCCTCGATCCCTTGATCTGCTGCTCGATGGCCACGGGATTGCGGTGGCCCACCTGCTGGCTCAGGGCCGCGTCCAGGTTCCAGCGGGCGTGTGCGCCGGCGGCGTGATCGTCGGCCTCGAACGCCTGGGTGGCGCGGATCGCGACCGTCTGGATGAACTCGGTCCAGTTGTCATCGGTGAAGACCCGCCGCTCCGTGAGGTAGTACGCGCCTGCTTGCCCGAGCAGGTCCGTGGAGCTGTCTCACGTGGGCACCCAGCCCAGGGCGTCGCTGTGGACGCGGCGCGGTGAGCGCGGCGAGGTCGCGCGCCACGCCTCCAGCACGGTGCTCAGCTCTTGGGTCCTCGCGCTGACGGTGGCTTGCAGCGCGGCGTCGCCCGAGAGCGTGGCGGCCTGGCTGGCGTAGCCCATCAGCGCCTCGATCTGCTTGGGCGCGGTCCGCCAGCCCCAGGGGAAGCTGGCTCCGGCGGTGGGGTAGGCGAGGGGCTCCCAGTCCCAGGTGGAGCTCGCGTCGGTGAGCGAGAGCTCGGCGCCGTCGACCTGCACGGTTTCCACCAGCAGCGCGTTCATCCCGCTGGCGGCTTGGGAGGCCAGGGCGCTCGCCTGGGCAGGGGAGCCCTGCAGCTCAGCGGCGCGGGCACGGTGGTAGGTGATGATGGACCCGCAGGGCTCCGCGGTGTGGGTGTCGTAGTCCGGGACGAGCTCTGCTCCCACGCGCTCTGCCCAGGAGGGCTCGATCTGCATGAGCGTGATCAAGCTGGCGCCGCACCAACCGTCCGAGACGGCGCCCTGGACCCTCTGCTCGAGGGGGCGCGCATCCACGGTGAGGGGCTTGGCCTGATCGCCGTGGCCCTCGAAGAAGAGGTCCGCGGGGACGCCTTGGACGGCCAGGGTGACGTCCAGCGCGTGCAGGGCATGCTCCAGGGCCTGGTCGTGGTGGTCCTGGAGCTGGGCGGTCTTGGCCAGATCCAGCTGGGAGGAGGCCAGGTTGCGTCGAACCCGCTCGTGCAGGCCGCTCCAGGACTCGTGGCCGTAGGCCTTGGGGGGCAGCAGGCCCGGCATCAGGTCGCCCGGGGCGGTGTGAGGCGCCGCATGCTGACCGCCATCTGTGGCGAGGATCATCTCGTCGCCTGGGCCTCCGCGGTCGGGCCCGGGCGTGGGCCGACAGCCGCCGACGCACGGCCCGGCCAGGAAGGTCAGGATGAGGCAGGCCAGGTGGCGGTGGCGCGGAGTGGGCACGGTGGGCGGCCTCGAACGATGGTGGCGGTGTGTTCAGAGACGTAAATTCTCTAACGCTGCCAGGATGCTGTTTTCACCGCCTTTCTGCAAGCTCACATGGATCTCACCAAGTCCGCGCGCCCGGACTTGGCCAGCTCTCTCCGTGGGCCATAGGCTCCCCCTGTCCTGGAGGGCACCATGCAGAAGGGTCTGCTCGAAGGCTACGTGGGCGTGAAGTTCACCCCCGAGTGCGCAGGGGTGCGGCCTCCCGCGGGTGCCGCTGCGCTCATCGAGGGGCTCTGCGCTGCGGGGCGGCGTTTGGCGGTCCACGGCATGGCTCCGCTGAACGGCGGCAACATGAGCGTGCGCCTGGGGAAGGGCTTCGTGGTGACCGCCTCGGGGAGCAACCTGGGCATCCTCGAGCCCGATGAGCTGGTCTATGTCGAGGCCTGCGACGTGGCCGAGCAGCGCGTTCGCTACCGCGGCCCCCGGCTCCCCAGCTCCGAGGCCATCCTGCACCACATGGTGCTGCAGGCGCGCCCCCACGCGGTGGCGGTGGTGCATGCCCACGATCCCTCGGCCACCCCAGCCGCCATGGACCGTGCGGGGCTGGTGCGCACCCAGCGGGAGGAGCCCTACGGCACCGTGGCGCTGGCCCACCGGGCCATCGAGGCCTTCGCCCACGATCAGGAGATCATCGTCCTCGAGAACCACGGCTACGTCTGCGCCGGCCCGAGCCTCGAGGCGGTCATCGAGCGCATCGTGGCCACCCACTTGCGCCTACAGTAGCCCCCCCAGGCCCAGGTCTTTGCGGATCAGGGAGCGCCCGTCGGGCCGCCCCAGCTCGATGCCTCGGAAGTAGCCGCGGCACACCCACAGCTCCATCTTGGTCATCCAGGGGGTGTCCATGAAGGGAGCGTCGGGGAGCTCGCGACCCAGGCCCTTCATGCGGCTGGCCCAGCCGTGGTCGTACAGCAGCAGCGACACCCGGGGCACGCGCTGGGAGCGCAGGAAGGCGGAGAACGATCGCAGGTTGGCGGGGGTGCTGGTGATTCCGGGGATCAGGGGGATGCGGGTCACCAGGTCGAGCTCGCCACCGAGAGCGCGGCGGTTCAGCAGGACGAAGTTCTCGAGGATGCGCTGGTTGTCCACCCCGCACCACCGCTCGTGGTCCTGGCCGCTCATCAGCTTGAGGTCGTAGAACAGCGTGTCCACCCACGGGCCCAGCAGCTCGTCGTACTCGGCCAGATCGAAGTGCCCACAGGTCTGGACCAGCACGTGTGCGCCGCGCTTCTTGAGCCGCCGCGCGAGCTTGCCAGCGGCCTCCATGTGCATGGTGGGTTCGCCGCCGGTGAAGCTCACCCCGCCCCCGGACACCCGCCAGAAGGGCATGTCCCGGCAGATGGCGGCCGCCTCGACGATCTTCCGCACCGGCACGCCCAGCTGGGTGATGGCTTCGTGGGGGCAGGCCTCGACGCAGGCATAGCAGCCCGCACACAGCGCGGGCTCCACGGCCGGCCAGCGGTCGGTGTCGATGGCGTCGGTCGGGCAGACCTCTGCGCAGCGCCCGCAGCGCTGGCACTTGCTCTTGTCGAAGGCCACCTCGGGGCCGGTGTCCAGGCCCTCGGGGGTGTTGCACCAGGCGCAACGCAGGGGGCAGCCCTTGAAGTGAACGGCGGTGCGGATCCCAGGCCCATCATCCAGCGCTTGAGGCTTGACCTCGTAGATCAGGGCGGGGTCCATGGGTGGCAGTATGCCACAGTCGCCTGGGACAGCCCCGCTCGAAGGCTACTCTTCCACGAAAAGCACCGCCGAGGCCACCGCGCCCATGCACCAGTCCGTGAGCTCGCCGTCCTCGATCCAGGCGTTCATGGCGCGGTCGAGCATGTCGGGCACGAAGAAGCTGGTCAGGCCGTCCATGTCGGCCAGGGAGCACTGCAGCATGTCGGGCTGCCAGTCCTCTGGGTCGCAGTCGTCCGGGCTGGCCAGCAGGTCGGTGTCCAGCAGCTGGACCACCGAGGTGGCGATGTCCATGGCGTCGTCGCCGCTCTCCGCGGCGATGGCGGCGGTGTCGAGCACCGTCTGCCGCTGGTCTTCGGTGATGCCTGGCGCGAAGAGGGGCTCGAGCACCAGCGGATAGATCCAGTCGCCGGGGATCGCGGAGAAGCTGTACTCGAGGGTCTGGTCCTGGGAGTCGATGTCCTGCTGGGCCACCACCGACCCCAGCGGGTCGCTCTGCAGGGCCTCGTCATCGACGACGAAGCCGCCGGCCACCAGCCGCGCTTGCCCGCCCTCGGCGCGGCCGACCTGCAGCTGGACGGTGACGTGGGCTCCGGTAGAGGGCAGGGGCACGGCGTCGCCCCACTGGTAGGTCTGCTCGCCCACGGTGATGGTGCCGAGGATCTGAGCCGACGCCGGGGTGCGGGTGACGTAGCTGTGCCGGTCGCGCATGCCGTCCACCAGGCCCTGAACGTCGGAGGTGGCGGCCTGAACGTAGGTGGTGGGGAAGCCGGGAAGCACGATGGCGTGGCGGTCACCGCCGCCCACCAGGCCCACGTGGATGCCACGGGACAGCAGGGCCTCGTACCAGGTCAGGGACTGGCCGTCGGCCCCCATGCCCTCGGCCTGGATCGCGCGCCGGTAGGTGGCCGCCGCCGTGGTGCCCTTGTTCTGCTCCCAGTTCTGCAGGTCGTCGGCGGTGGTGGGAGGCGAGGCCAGCAGCCAGCCGGAGTTCCAGACCTCGATGCTGTCGAAGCCGGTGACGTCCCAGCCGAACATGATGCCCGGGGCGAATGGGTGGTTGACCGAGAACAGCGCGCCCTGGGCGTGGGCCGACTCGATGCCGGCCTGGTAGTCCGCGAGGCTGATGCCGTCGCCGTCGGGGTCGTGGTTGACGAAGGCGTCCACGCCGGGGGTGTTGGCGTGGCCGGAGCTGCCGAACTCCTCGCTGGGGATGGGGATCACCATCTCGCTGTGGAAGTCCGGGTCGCTGTTCTGATCCACCGTGCGGTGGTCGCTGATAGCGATGAAGTCCAGCGGGCTGCCGGTGTATTCGGGGTGGTGCGCGAGGAACTCGGGCCACGCGAGGTACTCGGCCATGTCGATGACCGCGGCCACCGTGTCGAAGCCGTCGCTGTGCTCGGTGTGCATGTGCAGATCGCCCCGCAGCCAGCCGTCGGCGGCCGTGGTGATCTGTGCGGGGGCTTCGTAGGGCAGCGGCGCGGTGTCCTGCGCGGAGTCGTCGGGGCCGGGGCAGCCGATGAGCAGGAAGAGCAGCGGTGTTGCGAGGACGCGCATGGGGCGATCTCCTGGTGGGCCGTCGAGGACAATGTAGCGTGCTGCACGTTATGGATGCGCCCCAAACTCCACCCGACGGATGACCCATGCACAACCAGTTCCTCACCGATGCCCAGCTCCACGCCGAGCTGACCAAGTGCGAGTCCTGCGAAGAGAAGCCCTGTCGCCTGGCATGCCCCTCCCACTGCTCCCCTGCGGACTTCATCATGGCCGCCCGGGTGGGCGAGCCTTCGGACATCAAGCGCGCCGCGGCCGAGATCATGATGGCCAACCCCTTCGGCGGCGTCTGCGGGCTGGTGTGTCCGGACACCCACTGCGTGGCGGCCTGTGTGCACAAGGGCTTCGACACCCCCGTGCAGATCCCCTCGGTCCAGGCCACCCTGGTCCAGAAGGCCAAGGATCTGGGCGGTCTGCCCACGCTGCCCACCGTCGACAGCAACGGCAAGCTGGTCGCCGTGGTGGGCGCCGGCCCTGCTGGGCTGGCCGCCGCCAGCTACCTGGTGCGCCTGGGCTACAACGTCGAGATCTTCGAGGCGGCCCCGGTCCCTGGCGGCGCCTGCAACCTGATCCCGCCCCACCGCCTGCCCCGCAGCGTGCTGCTCACCGACATCGCGTGGCAGCTGTCCTTGGGCGACATCCAGCTGCACCTGGACAGCCCGGTGGAGTCCCCGGATCTGCTGCTCGAGCGCGGCTATGACGGCGTGGTGGTGGCCGCGGGCCTCACCCAGCCCTACAGCATGGGCATCGTCGGCGAGGAGCTGGCCATGGTGGGGCTCGACTTCCTGGGCGATCCCGCCGACGCGGCCTTCGACGGCCCCGTGGTGGTGGTCGGCGGCGGCGCCACCGCCGTGGACTGCGCGGTCACCGCCAAGCTGCGCGGTGCACCCTTTGTCGAGATGATGGCCCTCGAGCGTTGGGACGAGATGCCCCTGACCGCCGCCGAGCGGGCCGAGATCCAGGAGCACGGCATCGAGCTGTCCTGCCGCACCCGCGTCACCGGCATCCTGGGTTCCGAGGCCGGCATCACCGGCGTCGAGATCGAGAAGGTCGGCCTGCCCGCGGGCCAGCCCTTCAGCCTCCGCGCCCTGGCCGCCGTGCCCGGCACCGCCGCTCAGCGCGGCGACGTGCGGCACGTGGTCATCGCCATCGGCGCCCGCCAGGGCCTCGAGGTGGCCGCGGTGCCCACCATCGTGCGCGCTGGCGACTTCCTCAACGGCCCCACCACCGTGGTCACCGCCTCGGCCTCGGGCAAGAACGCGGCTCAGCAGCTGCACGCGGTCATCCAGGGCCTCGAGGCCCCGGTCATCGACGACACCCGCAAGTCCTGGGTCCCGGTGCCTGGCTACAACGCCGTGCCCGTCAGCCTCGAGACCGACTTCTTCGGCCGCGCCATCCGCTCGCCCTTCATCCTCTCCGCCGCGCCTCCCAGCGACGGCTACGAGCAGATGAAGCTGGCCTACGAGGCCGGGTGGGCCGGCGGCATCATGAAGACCGCCTTCGACGACGTCGAGGTCCACATCCCGGGCGCCTACATGTACTGCCTGGACGAGAAGACCTATGGCAACTGCGACAATGTCAGCGGCCACTCCCTGCGGCGGGTCTGTGACGAGATCCGGCGGCTGGTCGTCGAGTTCCCGGATCGCCTCACCATCGGCTCCACCGGCGGTCCGGTCACGGGCAACGACATGGTGGACAAGGCCGGCTGGCTGCACAACACCAAGCTGCTCGAAGACGCCGGCGCCATGGGCATCGAGTACTCCCTGTCCTGCCCCCAGGGCGGCGACGGCACCGAGGGAGACATCGTCAGCCAGAACGCCGCACTCACCGCCAAGATCATCGACTGGATCATGGAAGGCGGCCGGGGCGACGTGCCCAAGCTCTTCAAGCTCACCGGCGCCGTCACCTCCATCGCGGCCATCGTCATCGCCATCAAGGAAGTGCTCGACCGCTACCCGGACAAGAAGGCCGGCATCACACTGGCCAACACCTTCCCCAGCCTGGCCTTCGAGGATCGCGGCAGCGCGACCTGGGAAGACGGCGTGGTCGTCGGTCTGTCGGGCCGTGGCGTCACCGCCATCTCGAACCTCAACCTGGCCATGGCGGCCCCCTACGGCGTGACCATCAGCGGCAACGGCGGTCCCATGGACTACAAGGCCGCCGCCGACTTCCTGGCCTTGGGCGTGGCCACCGTGCAGTTCTGCACCATCGTGCTCAAGTACGGCTACGGGGTCATCGACGAGCTCGAGGCGGGCGTCTCCCATCTGATGGCCGAGCGCGGCATCGCTGGTATGGGTGAGCTCATCGGGCGTGCCCATCAGGGCGGCGCCATCACCGACTTCATGGCCCTCACCCCGGTCAAGGCCATCTCTCAGGTCACCCCCGAGCTGTGCCAGCACTGCGGCAACTGCGCCCGCTGCCCCTACCTGGCCATCACCCTGGACGGGGACAAGATCCCCGTGACCGATCCGGCCAAGTGCATCGGCTGCTCCCTGTGCAGCCTCAAGTGCTTCGCCGGCGCCCTGCACATGCGGGAGCGCACGGCCGAAGAGCAGGCGCTGCTCAAGGAAGACTAGGAGCAGTCCACCGTGAGCCTGGACGTCGAGGTCCGCACCAGCGCCAGGCTGGTTCTGTCGCCCTAGGGCAGAAAGCAGCTGTGGTTGGCGCCGAAGGGCCCCTTGAGCCCGCCCTGGATGGCGCGCGCCACATCGCTCTTGAAGAAGCGCCGGCCCAGCCAGCGCCGGGCCTCGAGGCGGGGATGTGATGCCCCACAGCGGAAGTCGTCGTACAGGGACAGGTCGGTGTCGGCCGAGAAGGGCGAGATCTCGGTGATGCTGTAGTCCCCGGCGTTCCGGTGCATCAGGCTGCCCCGGGGCAGGTTGAGCAGGGCGTTGTTCAGATCGTGGATGTGCTCGCCCTCAGCGGTCACGAAGGCCAGGGTCGCGTCCCGCTCGGCGTCCGTCTCGCCCGGCTGGCCGAAGAGCAGGTAGACGTGGTTCTTGATGCCGGCCGCCGAGCAAGCCCGCAGCACGGCCCGGGCCTGCTCGGGGCCTACGCCCTTGTCCATGCGCTCGAGCAGGGCAGGGGAGGCGGACTCCATGCCCCACTGCAGCAGGGTGGCGCCCCCCGCGGCCAGCTGCCGGGCCACCTCGGGCTCGGCGAAGGCCCTCTCCATGCGCACGAAGCCGTGCCAGCGCAGGGGCAGGGCGTCGCGCTCGATGATGCGGGCGATGTGCAGCAGGTGCTTGGGGGTCAGCGCCGAGTCGGTCAGGTGCAGCATGGCCCCGCGGGGGAAGCGGGCGGCCAGGGTGTGCAGCCAGCCCTCGAGGGCGTCGGTGCCGCAGGGCTCGTAGGTCGGGTGCAGGTGGTCGGGACAGAAGGTGCAGCGGCGCCAGTAGCAGCCCCGCCCGATGGCGGCGGGGACTACGGGCTGGGGGCTGAGGTAGGCGTGCCACGGCGCCTCGGCGGGGTCTACGGCCAGGGGCGCGGAGACCGGAGAGGCGGGGGCCCCAAGCTCCCGGGCGAAGGCGTCCAGATCGTCGGCACCGGGCAGGCGCAGCACACGCTGGAAGAGCTGGAAGGGGGCGGTGCCCAGATCGTTGCCCGCGGCCGCCCAGCAGTCCACCAGGGGGCCAGCCAGGACGCGCTGCACCTGGGGCAGGCGCTCCGCCAGCAAGGCGGCCAGGCGGCAGGCGGCGAAGCCTTGCTGGTAGAAGGTCAGGGAGATGCCCACATGGGTGGGAGCGAGGCGCTCGAGGGCCGGCAGCAGCACCCCCAGGAAGTAGTCGTCGAAGGGCCCCGGCTGCCGGGCGAAGGCGGCCAGGTCGGCCGAGCGCGCCGGGTGCAGCCCCTCGATCTCCAGCTCAGAGGCCCGCAGGCTCACCCCCGGCCAGGGCTCCGAGGCCAGGCGCAGGGCGTTGATCAGCACGTTGGCCGCAGAGCTGTAGCGGCGCCGATCGGCGTAGGTGGCGGCGCGGCGCAGGGGATGCTGGGGGGCTCGCGCCACCCGCAGGGCGTCCCGGTAGGCGGCGGTGGGCGCCCCGGGCTGGGCATGCTCCAGGCAGCGCTCGAGGGCCTGGGGCTGCAGGCTGTGCTCGAACCAGCCGATGCTCGCGTCGATCCAGTGGGCGTCCAGGCCCAGGGCCCGCAGCCGCGATGCCGCCGCCGCGCCGCTAAGCCCCGGCTCGCAGGGCTTGGTGGGCGGCGGGCTGACGACGACCAGGCGGGGGGCGGGCTGGGCCACGCCTACTCGACGATGCTGGCCTTGACGATGTAGTCGAGCTTGGGGAACTCGGCGCGGAAGTAGGAGTTGCCCTGGGTCTGGGCCAGGCCCTGGTTGGGTCCGCGGCCCCGGGGGGCGCTCTCGCCGTAGCCCTTGTAGAGCTTGTCGATCACGGCCATGTCCTGGACCTTGCCGAAGGGGGCGAAGCCCATGCCGTCGAGGTTCGAGTTGTCCTTGAAGCTGAAGAAGATCTGGGTGGTGCGGCTGTTGGGGGCCGAGGACTTGGCGAAGGTGACCATGCCGCGGGTGTTGCTCTCGACGACTGGATCGTCGGTGATCTGGGCCGGGCGCCAGGCCGCGTTGACCCGGGGATCGCCGTGGATGCCGATCTGGGCCATGAAGCCGCCCACCACCCGGAAGAAGGCGGTGTCGTCGTAGTAGCCGACCTTGACCAGGTTGTAGAAGCGGTCGGCGCCGTTGGGGGACCAGGCGCGGGTGACGTCGATGAGCACGTCGCCCTGAGTGGTCTCGAGCTTGACGGTGAAGGCGTCGGGGGCGGTGGCGGTGGCGCCGGCGGGATCGAGCAGCTGGGGGGGCAGCTCGGGCAGGGGCTCGGCCGGGGCCGCGGGAGCCCGGACCCTGGCGGCCTGGGCGCTGGCCACAGGGGAGGGCGTGGGGGCCGGCGGGGTGGTGGGCTGCTCGGAGCCGCCGCAGGCCGAGAGCAACAGGGGGAAGGCGAGGGAGAGCAGGGTGGCACGCAACATGGTGGTCGCTCCGGGGTGCGCGTTGAGGCCGGCAATGTAGCGGATGCCCGGGGCGCGCGCAGCCTGACGACGGCGGCTTGGAAGGCTATGGAAAGCGCCGGTCCCTGCTCCGACCCGAGGTCCCCATGGCTGCATCCCCCTACCGCACCACCCAGCACCCCGGCGCGCCCGCGGCCCAGCCCACCGGCGGCGGCATGGCCGGCACCCTGAGCAAGCTCGTCCTCGGCCTGGGCTGCGGCTGCTGCTCGGCGGTGACGCTGGTGATGTTCCTCTTCCTGGTCTGGCTGGGCAGCTTGCCCGAGAGCGGCGCCGTCCCCGGCGGCCAGATGCGCCCCGAGAGCGTGGAGCACCTGCGCAGCCTCGGGCTGGTCGAGGAGGGAGAGCGGGTGATCTACTACTACGACTACTCCATGACCATGGACGACAGCGAGGCCTGCTTCTTCTCGGACCGTCAGGTGGTCTACCACCGCGAGGGGGTGGTCAACGCCATCCCCTGGGACGAGGTGGAGGGTGTGGATGCCTGGGAGGACTTCGGTCAGGTCATCGAGGTCCAGTCCACCCGCGGTGACTACCTGCGCTGTGAGATCGCGGCCATGAACGACGGCGAGGCCTTCTACCGGGCCCTCTCCGAGCAGCTCGAGCGCCAGGCCGGCGAGCGCTGAGTCAGCGCTTCTTGGAGCTCCGTCTGCTGGTGGGGCGCGGCGCGCGGGGCACGCTGGAGCTGCTGGATGAGCCCGTGCTGGTGGAGGGGCTGCCAGCCTTGGCCTTCCACGCCCAGGACCAGGTGTAGCGGCCGAACTGCTGGTCGATCTCCACCCGGAGCTGGTGGATGCCGCTGGCCTCGGGGCACAGGGCGAGGGCGTGGCCGAAGGCTCGCTCGTTCTTCTCGACCGCGACGCTGCCGGTGGGCCCCAGGACCTCGACCGAAGTGATCAACGCGCCGGAGCCGACGGCGAAGGCGTAGCAGAGATCCTGCCGGAGCTCCACGGTGGGCAGGCTGCCGCTCGAGCCGAGCAGGCGGACCTGCTGGGCCTGGGCCGCGGCGGTGTAGCCCGAGGAGAGCAGCGCTCTCTGGGCGGCGCTGTGGGCCGAGGCTCCCGAGCTGCCCACGAAGGCGTCCAGCAGGCCCGCCTGGTACAGACCTACGCCTGGGGCGGCCAGGGAGATGGCGATGATCACCAGGGTCAGCAGGCAGCCGGGGATCGTGGCCAGGCGGCGGCCCAGGCGCTGACGACGGGCCTTGCGGGCCTGCTCTCGCTGGTGCTTGCGAGCCTGGATCTCGCGCTGGGCTTGCTGCTCCCGCTCCCGCTCCCGGCGGTGACGTTCTTTCTGCTCGCGCGCCTCGAGCTGCCGCTGGTGGGCGGCATGGCGCTCCATGGCCTCCCGGCGTTGCTCCATGTCCGGCACGGGGGCTTCGTGGCCGCAGTATTGGCACACCATGTTCAGCCCGGTCTCGGGGACCGGGATGCCCGCGCCGCAGCGGGGACAGCTGGTGTCGGTGGGAGATGCTGGCATCGGCTTGGTTTAACCCGCGCCGCGGGGCTCCCTGCGATAGGATTCGGCCTGGAGGTCCCCATGAAGCGCACCTACACCTGTCCCGCCTGCAAGGGCGTGCTCAACCCCGAGAACGCGGTCATCCTGCGCGCCACCGACGAGGGGCGGCAGATGTTGCTGGGCCTGCACCCCGAGCCTGGCAACTACGAGCTCTACATCCCCGATGGCAGCGAGCTCCCCCCGGGCTCCCAGTGGCGCATGGGCTGCCCTGTCTGCGGCACCGACCTGCAGCTGGGAGCCAACGGCCAGCTCTGCCTGGTCCACATGGAAGTGGCCGGTGAGTCCAAGCAGGTGTGGTTCTCGCCCCTGGCGGGCCAGCGCGTCACCTTCGTGGTCAACACCCAGGGTGAGGTGGAGCTGTTCGGCAACGGCGAGGACATTCCCGAGCACCTGCCCTTCGAGTTCGAGCTCTGATCCACCCGGCCCACGGCTCGGCCACCACCCCGCTCGGAGCGCCCGCCATGGAGATTCGCTGGCTCGACGTCGACGTGCCCACTGCCGGCGCCCAGCGCCCCACCCGGGGTGCCTTCGAGGAGTGCGCGGGCGGCTGGCGGCTGGCGCTCGAGTACCAGGCCGAGGGGGGAGAGACGATCACCGTCCACTTCCACGGTGCGGCCTTCAGCGCCTGGCGCGAAGCCGATGAGCTCGAGGACTGGCTGCAGGATGGCGTGTGCGAGCTGATGGACTCGCCCTGGTTGCCCGGTCTGGTGACCCTGGGCGAGATCCCCGACGCCGCCGGCCTGCGGCACCTGCAGGTCCACTTCCCCGGCCACGGGCTGCTGGACGTGGCCTGTACGGGCTTCGAACGGGTGCGCGGTGAGTAGGTCCCTCGCGGTGCTGGCGGTGCTGGTCGGCTGCGGCGCCGAGACCGTCACGCCCGCGCCCCAGGCTGGCCCTGGCACCGAGCGGGTGGTGATCTCACCCTTGGGCGTCTCCCTGTCGGTGCCCTTCGGCTACGCCGTCTACCCCCGCAGCCGCGGAGAGCACGATGTGTGGGTGGTGGACATGAACCCAGGCGGGCGCCAGCCCCGCGTGATCGTCCTCGACCCCAGCGCTCCTGAGCAGCTCACTCCGCCCACCAGCCGGGATCCCGCCTGCCCCTGGGTGGGGCCGGTGGAAGAACAGCTCGGGGCCACCAACACCCTGCGCTACTTCACCAGCGTGGGCTGCGGCGGATCGGGGGGGATCGTGGGATCCCTGGCTGGCCTGTGGGACCTGAGCGGGCACCGCTTCGCCATCTCCTGCACCGCACAGAGTGAGCAGGGTGGGCCCGATCCCGCCGGTTGCCTCGCACAGCTGCGCACCGCCCGGGCGGTCCCCGCCACCGACGCCCCCGTGCGGCTGGGGCCCACCGGCACCGAGCGGAATCCCCTGATCATCGCGCCGCCCCTGGCGGGCCGCCAGCCCCGCGGCCAGCCCGACGAGTAGTCGTCACTGCCGCTGGTGCAGCAGCCAGGCCACCAGGCCCGAGGCCATCAGGCCCACCGGGGCGGAGTACATCAACACGTCGTCGTGCAGGGCCGTGGGCAGGGGGAAACCCCAGACCACATAGGCCCCGTTGAGGACCGCGATGATGCTGGCGCCCACCATCAGACAGCTGGCGAACAGGCGGTTGGCCTGGAGCCAGGCCTGGTCAGAGGCCATGGACTTGGCCGTCCGGAAGCCGAAGTAGCCGTTGCGCGCCACCATGCCCCTGAAGAGGGGGTAGGCCATCGCGGAGCTGAGCGCAGCGATGCCCAGGTTGGCCATGGCCACCGTACGTTCGACGTCTAAGGTCATCGTTTCCATGTGCGCCTTGTATTCCAGCGGCGCGCCAGCGGCTGGGATCCGGTCGGGGGGAGCCAAGCACCGGGGAAAGCGGCTATGCATAGCCGCTCGCCGAGGTGCCTCATGCTCGAGCACACCACCCCCAGCCTGCAGATCCTGATCCAGGTGGCCACGGCCGCGGGCGGGTTCCGTCCCGTCCACGAGGACGGCGTGGTCCTCGACCCTGCCACGGGCTCCTGCGCGGTCATAGACGGCGGCGGCGCGCGGGGGGATCTGGCCACAGCGCTCATCCAGCGGGACTACGCTGGCGTGCTCGCCGGGCTGCTCTCCGCTGCCGATCTGGCCCCCGAGCTGGCCGTGGCCCGGTGCCTCGAGCGGCTCTCGGCCCTGCTGCAGCAGGCCAACCGCAGCGACCCGCGCATGGCCGGCTCCGGCGCCGCGGTCACGGCCCTGTTGGTCCACGACGACCACGCCCACATCGCCCACTGCGGCGACACCCGGGCCTACCTGTTGCGCGAGTTCACCCTCAGCCAGCTCACCACCGACGACACCATGGTGGCCGAGCTGGTGGCCAGCGGTGAGATCCAGCCCCACGAGGCGGCCGACCACCCCTACGCCAACATCGTCACCCAGGTGCTCGGCTTCTCCGACGAGATCCAGGTCCACGCCCTCGAGCAGCCGCTGCTGCCTGGCGACGTGGTGCTGCTCTGCACCGATGGGCTGTGGCGCGCCCTGCCTGCCGTCGAGCTCGAGGACCTGATGCTGGGGCCGGTGGACAGCCTGCACACCGCCCTGATCGACCGCGCCGTCGAGCTGGGCACCGACAACGTGGCCGTCATCGTGGCCCAGGTCAACTCGCTGGCGGCGGCCGAGTAGCAGCGCTCTGCGGGGGAGCGCACCAGCTGCCCCCCAGGCTCCTATCGCTCCCGTCGGCGCAGCAGCACCGCGCCCAGCAGCAGCCAGGCCATGGCCACCAGGCCCGCGCGTCCGCCCGGGGCGGCGGCGCAGCCGCAGCCCTTGTCGTCGTCGCCCTGGCCGGCCGTGTCGTCGGGAGCGCCGGTGTCGTCGGGGTTGGCCGAGTCCTCCGGGTCGGCGGGCTCGGGGCGCTCGAAGGCCAGGGGCTCGGGCTCGAACAGCCAGCTGTCCTCGAACACAGGCAGATCGATGGGGATGTCGAACTCCGCCAGGGTGTACTCGGTGCCCAGCACGTCCACGATCACCGAAGGCCAGGCGTGCAGGTTGGGCGTGAAGACGATGTCGCCGGACAGCTGTGCGGAGGCCCCGGCCAGATCGAGGGGCTCGACCTCGGCCAGCGCCAGAGGCTGGGGCTCGTCGTGGTACACCAGCTCGGCCGCGCCGCCGTCCACTTCGTCCGGCGTCACGGTCACCGAGGTGGTCTCGAACCAGGTGTTCAGCTCGCCCGAGATGGCCACCTGCACCGCCGCCGAGGCCACCAGCAGGTCCACCGCCTGGTAGTCCACCACCGTCTGCTTCTCGACCTCGGTGGTGACGTCCAGGGGACTGTCGGGGTTGCCGGGGAGCAGGTAGGGCAGGAAGGGCGCCAGGTCTTCCACCATGAACTCGATGGGGTCGCCCACCTCGCCCTCCCACTCGATACCCAGCAGGTCGAAGCGGAGGGAGGAGGTGATGTTCAGGCCCAGGTCCACCTCGTACAGCCCCATGTCGGGCTGGCCCTCGAGCACCACGGTGGCGTCGTCCCAGTCGTAGATGGCGTCGCCCAGCATGTCGATGCTGATGGTGTTGCCCGCGTGGATCACCAGCCGCACCTGGATGGGGCTGTCGGCGGGCTGCCAGTCGCTGTCGTAGTCGAAGTCGTCGACGTCGATGACCTGCTCGGCGTAGCCGGTGGCGTAGGGGCTGCTGCTGGTGGTGGCCGCCGTGGCGGTGCCGGCGGCGATGGACGTGGCGATGAGCAGCGCGAGGGTGCCGGGCGCGGTGAGGGAGGCTCGCACGGGGCTACTCCTGAGTCTCGGACGGGGCCAGCAGGGCGGCCCAGTCCACCTCGAGGATGACCATGCGCTCGGCCTGGACCAGGGCCAGGGTGCTGCTGTCGGCGGAGGCGGCCATGAAGCTGGTGGCGGAGGCCGCGTCGAGGACCTTGACCTCGGCGCCGGTGTACTGGTCGATGATGTGGACATAGGCGTCCGCACCTGCGACGGTCAGCACGGCCAGCAGGCCTCGCTGCTCGAGGGCCACCAGATCCACGATGGGGTCGTCCAGCTCCACGGAGAACACGGGGCCGCCCTCCGCGGTGACCGCCTCGACCAGGGTGCTGTCCGCGCTGGCGGTGTACAGCACCTGGCGCACGTTGTCCCAGCTGATGTGGTCCATGGGCACGTCCAGGGTGGCCTGGCTGCCGTCGGGGTCGATGCGCTGCACGCTCTCGGTGCCCAGCTCGTCGTCGTAGCCCAGGAACAGGGTGCCGTCGGCCCGCACCACGTCCAGCTCGCGGACGCGGCCGCAGGGCTCGATGGTGGCCAGATCCAGGCCGTCGCGGAAGATGCGGCAGTTCTCGGCCCGGCGTCCGATCCAGGCCAGGCCGCCCGAGAAGCCGATGGCGCTCGAGGCGTTGGCCCCTGCATCTTCGTCCTCGCGAAGCTCGTAGCCCGGCACTCCCGGCTCCCACAGGAACACGCCGCCGTCGACCGAGCGCTCGATGATGGCCACCTTGTCGCCGATCCAGTCTTCGACCTTGGGCTCGACGAAGTCTCCGGCGGGGGTGCTGGCGCTGGCCTGCCCCGAGCTGGTGTCGAAGGCGACCACTCCTGCGCTGGTGCTCATGATCGCCAGGTCGCCGTTGGCGGACAGCACCAGGCTGGTGGCGGCGAAGTCGTGGGAGTGGGTCTTGACCGGGTTGTCCTCGTCCTCGCCGGTGTCGGTCCAGCCGAACTTGCAGCCCGCGAGGGCCAGCAGGGCGAAGGGGGCGAGGGTGCGCAGGTGGGGACGGGCCTGGGGCATGGGATCTCCTCTCGGCGGGGGCCTCGGTCAAGCGATGGTAGCAGCCTGGAGCACCGGCGTCAGCGCAGCCGGACGATCTCCATCGAGACCCTGCGCCCGTCCTGCTCGAGCTGCGCTTCGTCGCCCTCGCTGCGACCCCGCAGGGCGCGGGCCAGGGGAGAGCTGGGCGAGATCACGGTGAGGGCGCCCTCGGGGCCCGCGAGGGGATCCCCCTGGCCCCCTGGGAGCAGCAGATAGCTGCGCTCTTGGCCGTGCTCGTCGGCCAGCGTCACCAGGGCCCCCGCGGCGACTTGATCCCGCGGTCCAGGGTCCACCTGCCCCAGCAGATCGAGGGCGGTCCGGATGTCGGCGGCCCGGCGGTTCAAGCCCGCGGCCAGGTAGCCCTGGGCGGTGACGGCCGCGCGCTCACCGCGGTTCTCCGGGCGGAAGCAGCCGTCCACCCGCATGCCCGCGCGGGTGTCGGCGATGCTGGCCTCGACGGCGTGCAGGCGCTCCTCGAGGATCTGCCGGAAGCGCTGGAACAGGGTGGGCTTGTCCATGGCGGGAGCCTAGCCTGTGGGCGCGGTCCGGGATAGGGGCGCTGGGTCGGCTTCCCCTCGAGGTGTCCGTGAGCTCAGCCCCCTCATCCCCTCGCAAGCGCCCCGGCCTGCCGACGTGGATCAAGGTCCTGCTGGTCGTGGGGGCCGTGGCGTCCCTGCTGGGCCTGTTGCTCGCCCTGGTGCCCATCCTGGCGCTGTTCTGGTTGATGGGCAGTGGCGATCAGGTGGACACCCGCGCCCTGGCCTCCTCCACCAGCCTGGCGGTCTTCCACATGGAGCCCGACCCCGACGACCCCGGGGTCGCGTCCTTCTTGGACCATGTGGCCACCACCCTGCCCGAGATCCAGGCGCGTATGCGCCAGGCCCAGGGCTACCCGCCGTGGCTTGCCCAGGTCGAGGCCATGCGCGACGCCCGCAACACTCAGGCGGGCATGTCCACCATGATGCCCACCCAGGTGACCCTCACCGTCGAGCCGGCGGAGCCGGGGGATGCGCTGCAGCAGGAGGTCTCGCTGATGGGGGCGGTGAACCTGCCCTCGTGGGGTCGCGGCGCCCGGCTGGGCATGTGGCTGGGAGCCCGGATGCAGGACGAGCTGGCCAGCGCCGATCCCTCGATCCAGGCCCTGCAGCGACTGGAGGTCGACGATCACACCCTCTATGTGCAGCGCAGCTCCACGGGCGAGGTGTTCTGGGGCGCCATCGACTCCACCATGTTGGGGGGAGCGGGCAGCTTCCACGCTATGGTGCGCGGCATGGAGCGCATGAGCCAGGGCCAGACCGAGCCGCTGGACCCCGAGCTGCAGGCGGTGGTGGACGCGCTGGGCGAGGTGAGCTGGGAGGCCTGGGGCGCCATGCGGTTCCAGCCCGAGACGGTGGACGTGGTCTGGCCCGAGCCCGATCCCCAGCTGCAGATCAGCGATGCCCAGGCGGCCATGATGGAGGAGGTGGTCGAGGGCCTGCTCCGGGATGGCGAAGGGGCCATGCCCGAGGGCTTCGACCCGGCCCAGCTCGACCAGCTCGACCCTGTGCAGCTGCCGCCCCCTCCTCAGCGGTCCTGCCTGGCGGAGATCGAGGGTGCCTCGGCCGTGGCTGTGGGCCTGGACGTGGTAGGTCCCGACGAGCTCAGCGGGCGCATGGCGGTGCGGGTGGGCGACCCCGAGCAGATCGAGGGCGCCCAGGCCTGCGTGCGGCGCTCCTGCGAGGACTTCGCCGCCGAGCTGGCCGAGGCGGAGCTGGTGCTGGAGTGCAGCTACCAGCAGGTGGCGCTGGCGGTGGTGGTCACCGGTCGCCTCACGGGCATCGAGGCCGCCACCCGCAGCTTCGTGCAGAAGATCGAAGCGGATGCCGCCCGCGAGCGCCTGGAGGCGCAGCAGCGCCAGCTGCCTCCCGAGCTGCAGGACATCCCCGAGCTCGAGGGGCTGGACTTCGAGTAGCGGCTTCAGCCCGTCAGGGGCTCCCCGGCACCGCCGAGCAGGACTCCCGCGGCGCGAAGCAGCTGCTGAAGCTGGAGCTCGGGCAGGGGGCCGCCGGGGTGTTCGCCGGACTGGAAGCCGGCCAGCATGGCGTTGGCGTTGCGCAGCTGGATGCCCATGGTGGCCACCATGCACTCCTTCCACGCCAGGCGAGGGCGGTCGGCCAGGGCTTCGTAGGCGGCGCGGTCCATGCGGTAGACCCAGCCGCTGCTGGCCGCCACGCAGGTGGCCGTGCGGGGCCCGGAGACCGCCAGGGTGACGGCGCCGAACAACCAGCCGGGCTGAAAGCTCACCAGCAGCTCGGCCATGCGGTTGCGGACGTGGCGCAGGGCCTGGACCTCACCCACCGCCAGCAACCAAACGGCATCCCCCGCCTCGCCCTCGCGCGCGATGATCTCGCCTTTGTCAAAGGCGTAGGGCTCGAAGGCGTCGGCGATGGCCTGGATGATCTGCTCGCCCTGGTCGCGCAGCACGGGCTGGTCGCGCAGCAGGGGCAGCAGCGCGGGGCGGCTGCCGTCGCCCACGGCCTGGCGCACGCGCTTCCAGAGCTTGGCCAGGCCGCTGTCGGCGTTGGCGCTGGGCGCGGGGAGGATGCCCTGGCTGAGCTTGGCGATGCGCACGTCGGTGGCGCGGATGCGCTTGGCCTGGGCGTCGAGGCAGCGGTCCAGCAGGCGCTCGTGGAAGCTCGGGAAGGCCTGGGCCAGGCGCTGCAGCTCGAGGCTGGGCAGCAGCAGGACCACCGAGGGCTCGACGGCCACGATGGTGGCGGAGCGCTTGGCGTTGGCCCACAGGGCGGCGGTCTCCCCCAGCACGTCGCCAGCCAGGATGGTGCCGATCTCCTCGCCGTTCACCCGGACCGAGAGCTGGCCCCGGTGCAGCAGCCCCATGGTGGGGGCGGAGTCGTCCTGCTGCCAGAGCTGATCGCCGCTGCGCAGGTTCTGCTCGTCGAAGGCCCGGGCGATGAGCTGGGCGTCCTGGGGGGTGACCTCCCGGGACGTGACCAGGCGTGAGAGCTTGTGGAAGTCGGTGGGCATGGGCTGCTCTTGGGAGGCGTTCTTCGGCGGAGGCTCAGGGCTCGAGGATCACGATGCCGCCCTCGGTGACCACCGAAAGCACCCGGGTGCTGCTGCGCCAGGGCGTCTGAACCTGGGGACCCTCGTACCAGGCGTCCACCTGGAAGGCCACGAAGGGATCGCCGGTGGCGGGGTCTTCACTGGGGGTGAGCAGGGCCAGGTCGTCGGCGGAGATCGTGGCCACGCCGGGCTCGTCGGGCAGGCATGCCAGGGCCTCGAGGGGCTCGTCTTCACCGGGCCGCATGTTTCGGAGCATCAGGTAGGTCACCTCAGCCACCGGCTCGCCGTCCACCTCGGGGACCTCCTGCAGGGTCGACCAGGTGAGGGGGAGGTCCTGGCCTGGTGGGAGCCTCAGGCGCCCCTGATCGTCCAGGCCGTCGGGCAGGGAGGTGATGAGCAAGTCGGGGCCCACGGCGAAGGCCTGCTCGGCCTCGAAGCCTTCGAGCCCGTCGCTGCCGCTCCAGCCGGGGACCTCGAGGTCCAACACCTGCGCGAAGGGGAAGCGCTCTTCGTCGCAGTCCGCCAGGCTGTAGGTGAAGCGACCCCGATCATCGGTGCCCAGGGCGAGCTCGAGGCTGCCGTCGTCGCCGTGCAGCCAGATGCTGTCGTCGGCGCGGTGGGTGCCGTGCACCGACCACAGGCCCACGGAGGGCTCCTGCTCGGCGAAGCTGGTGTAGGCGCAGCTGCCGGGGGCGGTGGGCAGCGCGATGTCGGCGCCGCCGTCGCTCTCGAAGAGCCCGTCGTGCTGGCCTTCTTCGAGGAAGGCCACCTCGACCTGGCAGCGCGTGACCGAGGCACCCCAGTCTCCCCGCTGCAGGGCCACGGAGAAGGCCATGGTGATGCGGGGGGGGAGCTCGACGATCCCGCCGGTGTCGGTCAGCCCGGTCTCGCCGAGCTTGCCCTGGTCGAGCTCGGGGGAGGCGTTGCAGCCTGCCAGCGAGCAGACGAGCAGGGAGGTGGTGAGCCGCATGGGGGCATCATTTCACCCGAGCGGGTGGAAGGCAACGCCCCCGAGGCCTCACTCGATGATGTGGCCGAGCTCGCCCGGCGCCAAGCCCGCGGGGGGCTCGGGCTCGGGCTGCGTGTCCTTGTGGCCGTCCTTGGACCCGAACATCTGCAGCTTGCGCTGCCACTCGCTGTCTTCTGGGTCCAGGGCGTTGGCCTTGCGGTAGGCGCCGCGGGCGTCGTCGCGCAGCCCCAGGTCGAGGTAGAGGTCGCCCAGGTTGCCCCACAGCTCGTCGTTGGCGGGGTTCTCGCCGGTGAGCTCCAGCAGGATGTCGAGCTTGGGCTGCCCGGAGATGGCCACCACCTTGTCCAGCCACTCGCTGTCGCCCGGATCCACCGCCAGGGCCTTGCGGTAGTACTCGAGAGCGCCCTGGCTGTCGCCAGAACTGAGCAGGGTGTCGCCCATGGTGCCCATGAGCTCGTCGTTGTTCGGATCGGCGGCCAGGCGGGCCTCGAGGGCCTCGACCAGGCTGCCCGCCTGGGTCGGGTCCACGTCGCCGGAGCCCGCGCACTCGGCCACACGGTCGCTCCACTCGCTGTCCTCGGGGTCGATCTGCGCCGCCCGCTGGTAGGCCATGCAGGACTCCTCGCGGCGGCCCAGGAAGGCGAGCAGATCGGCGTAGTCGCCCATGAGCTCGTCGTTGTTGGGCTGGCCCAGCATCTGATCCTTGTACAGCTGCAGCAGGGTGTCCTCGCCCCCCAGCTCCATCACCTTGTTGATCCACTCTTCGTCGGTGGGGTCCATGCGCAGGGCGTGTATGTAGTACCGCAGGGCCTTGTCCACGTCGCCGCGCATGACCAGCTCATCGGCCACGTCGCCCCAGATCTCGTCGTTGGTGGGATCGCGCAGGGCGCGACGCTCGAGCCGGGACACCTTGTTGCGGGGCTGCAGCTCGACCAGGGCCGCGCGGGCTGCGCCGATCTCGGGGTCGATGGCCAGCACCTTGTAGTAGGCCGAGCGAGCCTTCTTCTTGGCGTGGGCGCGCTGGTAGGCCTCGCCCAGGTTCATCCACGCGGTGGCGGAGTCGGGCTCGGCCAGCACGTTGGTCTGGGCGTGGCGGATGCGGCGTGCGGACCAGGGCATGTGGGCGCAGCCGACGAGGCCGGCGGCGAGGAGCAGGACGACGGTGGGGCGGACCAGGGCGGACATGGGCGGACCTCGGGGAGAAAGCGGCGCAAAACCTAACGGGTTGGCGCAGGACTGTGGGGTTGCAGGGGATACCGACCCTCGAGGACAGGGGAGGGTTCCATGGGAGGCCGAGCGGCGGGTGGGGCGGTCATGCTCCTCCGTCTCTCTGCACCCCGGCTTCCGGCAGCTTCAGCCCTCCTCCTCCCTCCGCGAGTTGTCCCCCCCTCCACAGGGAGGCTACGGATTCGAACCCACGATCCCTCGGAGCTTCCATGTCCGCCCGCCTGTTCCCCGCTGTCGAGCGCTGCGCCTTGGTGGGCATGGTCCACCTGCTCCCCCTGCCGGGCTCGCCGGGCTGGGGTGGAGACATGGGTGCGGTGTTGGACGGGGCCCTGCGCGACGCGGAGCGGCTGCTCGAGGGCGGCTGCGATGCGCTGCTGGTGGAGAACATGGGCGATCTGCCCTACCTGCGCGGGCACGTGCTGCCCGAGACGGTGGCGGCCATGGCCCTGGCCGCGGGCGCGGTGGTGGGCTTGGGCGCGCCGGTGGGGCTGCAGCTGCTGGCGGGCGCCAACCGTGAGGCCCTGGGGGTCGCCGCGGCCTGCGGGGCCAGCTTCCTGCGGGCCGAGGCCTTCGCCTACGCCCACGTGGCGGACGAGGGCTGGCTCGAGGCCTGCGCCGGCGAGCTACTCCGGGCCCGCCGTGGCCTGGGCGCCCAGGTCGCCGTCTGGGCCGATGTGCGCAAGAAGCACGCCGCTCACGCGGTCACCGGCGATCTCTCCCTGGCGGATCTGGCCAGAGGCTCGGCGTTCTGCGGGGCCGATGCCCTGGTGATCACCGGCTCGGCCACCGGCCAGCCCACCCACCCCGCTGACCTCGAGGCCGCCCGGCAAGCCGGCCTGCCCGTGGTGGTGGGCTCGGGGGTCAGCGAAGACGACGCCGGGCAGCTGGCCGGCATGGCCGACGCCCTCATCGTGGGCTCTTGGCTCAAAGAAGGCGGCGACTGGCGCAAGCCCGTGGATCTGCGGCGGGTGCGGCGGCTGCGTGAGGTGATGGATGCCGCCAGCGGCTGACCCTCCCAGCGCTGCGGCCGCTGACTCCCTGCGCACCCGCGGTCCGGCGGTGTGGCGGTGGGTGCTCGAGCCCTGGGGGCCCGACGGGCCGTCACCCAGGCTGCGGCTTGTCCTGGCGGCGGCGCTGCTGGTGGTGGCGGGCTTGCTGCGCGCGGGGCGGGCCCTGCTGCGCTGGGAAGAGGTCTCCATCGCCTACGCGGCCTACCAGGCCCCCCTGGTGAAGGCCTGGGGCGATCCCGGCCTGCTGCTGGACAGCTGGGTGGGCCTGCACCCGCCCCTGTACGGCCTGTTCTTCGCGGCCATCGAGCACACCGCGCCCGTGCCCTTGCTGTTCCTGGGGTTCTCGGCCTGCTGCTCCTGGCTGGCGGTGCTGTTCGTCTACCGGGCTGCCCGGCTGCTGGGAGGGACCGTGGCGGGCTTGGTGGCCCTGGCCTTGGCGGCCGGGGCGCCGGTGGCCCTGCACTACGCCGCCGAGCTCAACAACTACCCCCTGCTGCTGGCCCTGGTGGCGGCGCTGATCTGGGCCTGGGCGCGCTACCGTCAGGGCGTCGGCGGTTGGCTGCCCGTGGCCTTGCTGGGGGTCGCCGCGGGCTGGACCCACCTGCTGGGGGGCGTGGCCGCGGGCCTGATCGTGCTGGCGGTGCTGGCTCGGCACCGGGGCGACGGCCTGCGCGCCCTGGCCGTGCTGGCCTTGGGGTGCAGCCCCGTGGTGGCGGGCGCCCTGGAGCTGGCGGGCAGCCAGGACACCTTCAGCCAGCCCGAGCTCCACCTGGATCTCAGCCTGATGGACTGGAGGGAGCGCTTCGGCCTGCTCTGCCTTCCCGCCGGGTTGCTGGCCTTGCCCGGCCTGCGCCGGGCGCCGGGGCTGGCCTTGGGCTGGCTGGGCATGGTGGCCACCATCGCGGCCATGATCGCGGTGGGCGTCGCCGCGCCTCATCAGTTCCCCTATTGGGCCCTGCTGATGCCCTTCGGCCTGGTGTTGGTGGGCCTGGCCGCCTCCCGGATCCCGGGCTGGTGGCTGGGGGCGGGTGCCCTGGCCGTGGCGCAGCTGTGGGTGGGTGGACAGGCCGTGCAGCACGACCTGCGGCGCTGCTGGCGCGATGTGCATCGACCGCGGGCCATCGACCAGGCCCTCGCGCGGGCGAGGCCCGGCGATGGACTGTGGCTGGTCTCCCCCGCCCTCGAGCCCGACGACGACAAGCGCGCCATCTCGCCCTCGGTGTGGCGCCTTCGACCGTGGCTGCCCATGCCCATGGTCGAGCCCTTCCCCATGGAGTACACCGACTACCGCTACGGTCAGCCCCGGCTGTACCAGGGCATCACGGTGTACTCCTTCACGGACTTCTGGCCCGATCGCATGGACGCCATCCTGCAGCACCACACCGGCGAAGGTCACACGGTGTGGGTCGCCCTGTACGACCACGGCCCAGCACAGGGCTACCCCGATCGGCTGCGGCGCATGCTGCGGCCCTGGGCTTTCGACCAGGAGCAGGTTGGGGGCGATGACGGGCTGGGGGTCGACTGGCTGCTCGAGATCCGCGGCCGCGCCGGCGAGGAGGCACCCTGATGCCCGTGGAAGCCGTCGAGCCGGCCGCCGCATGGACCACCGCCTGGCCCGTCGGGGTGGCCTCGCTCGGGCTGATCGTGGGGCTCTGGCTGGCCCGCCGCGAGCTGCGCCCACCTCGCGGTTGGCTGCTGCCAGCCTTGTCCGTCACCCTGGTGGCGCTGCTGGTCCGCTTCCTGTGGCTGCCGGTGCTCTCGGCCCACGTCTTCGACGGCCACGAGGCGGACTATGTCGAGTTCTTCGCGGGCTTGCGAGAGCCCACCCGCGGCGGGACCGTGCTCTATCCGGCCATGCAGTGGTGCTACTGGCTGGCTGGAAAGGCGCTGACCGGCCCAGGCTGGCTGCTGGTGATCTCTGCCGGCGCGGGCCTGGCCTCCATCGCCGGGGCGGCGGGGCTGGCCTCGCGCCTGTTCGGAGGGCGCGCCGCCCTGTGGACGGCGCTGCTGCTGGCGCTCTACGGCAACCACGCCTTCTGGTCGTCCTCGGCCTACAACGTGATGATCCCTCTGGCCTTGTCCACCCTGGCCCTCTGGGCGCTGCTCCGGGCAGGGCAGGGGGGCAGCCTGGGCTGGTCGGTCCTGGCCGCTGCGGCGGGGGTGCTGGCCGTGGCCACCCGGCTCGAGAGCGCGGCCATGGCTGTGCCCGCGCTGCTCATCTTGCTGCGCTGGCCGCCCCGTCCCCTGTCCCGCAGCGTGCCGGTGCTGGCGGCTGGCGTGGTCCTGGGCCTGGCCGCGGTCGCGCCGCTGGTCTTCCCCGGGGGCATGCCAGGTGAAGGTGAGGGCAGCTTCATGTGGCCGGTCAACGTGGGCATGCTCGACTACCTGGTCCCCTGGGCCGGCGCCTGGTTGCTGCCCCTGGTGGTGCTGGCCTGGCTGCCCGCGCCCGGGCCTGGGGATCGCCTGCGCCGGGTCGGGCTGGACCGCTGGGGTGTGGCCACCATGCTGGCCTGGGCTGTGGCGGTCCACCTGGTGATGGCCAGCTTCGACGACTACGGCTACCGCCACGCCCTCCCTGCCGGGGTCGCCCTGGCCGTTCTGGCGGGAGGCGCGGTGGGCGCCCTGCGGCGCTGGCCTGCCCTTGTGGTGGGCGGCGCCCTAATGCTGGTCCAGGTCGGACAGACTCGGCAGGTGGCCTCGCTGTACTACGCCTCCGAGGAGGCCTTCGTGGCGGCCCTGCCCGCGGAGCTGCCCCGCCTGCCCGTCGAAGATCGCCCCGCCTGCGCCTTGATCTCGGAGGAGTCCAGGGTGGTGGGCGAGCAGCAGCTGTCCCACTTCAACCTGCTCGATCCCGTCGAGGCCGCCCGCGTCCGCGCCCAGGGTGGCGGCTGCCTGCAGTGGTGTCCCGACGTGCAGGACTGGCGCTGGACCAGCCGTGGTGTGCGGGATCGCGCCCTGCGCCTGCAGCACCTCTACCCGACCCGGCCGGTGGCGGTGCTGGAGCACCGCGAGAGCGGCTACGCCTGCCTGCTGCTCGAGCTGGGTGAGCGCCGCGGCGTCACCGATGGGTGGTTCGCGCCGGTGCGGTGGTAGGGGGGGGGCACGCGACCAGCTACCAGAGCGGCAGCCCCGTGGGCTCGTCCAGGCCGCGAACCGGGGGCGCGCCCGTGAACGCCCGCAGCTGAATCTCGCAGGCGAACACGCGGGTGCCCGGCATCAAGTGCCCTCCCACGCAGCGTCCGTCAGCGTCGGAGAGGGTGACGTGGGCATGGACGAAGGGGGCGCCGTCCTTGATGGACACGTTGGCGTTCAGGTTGGCGATCTCGAGCCCCTGCTCGAACACCAGCCGCTCGTAGTGTCCGGCGGCCTGGTCGTAGTAGCCCACCACTGCGCGCTCCACGGCGCCGATGGCGTGGATGACGCCAGCCTCCACCCGCTCCGCTGCGCACAGGGCGGTGAGGGCCTCGAGCAGATCGTCGCCGCGGTCCAGGCGCGCCAACAGGATGCGCTCGGACGAGAAAGGGAAGGTCTTCATGGCGTGAATCCGGGGGTGGGAGGTGAGGTGGCGGCCGCGGGTGTCAGGTCGATGATGATCAGCTCCGGGCGGCAGAACAGGCGCAGGCGGGGGGCGTCGCCCCGCTCCATGCCCAGGCCCCGCGAGACCAGCAGCGTGCCGCCGTTGGGCAGATCGGTGCGCCCGGCTGCCCAGCCTCGGGGTACGCGGCTGAGGGTCAGGACGGGCCCGTAGCCCGGCAAGCGCACCTGGCCGCCGTGGATGTGGCCCGCCAGCAGCAGGTCGGCGGGCACCCCGGCGGTGGCGTAGTCGGGGGCATGCCCCAGGACCACGTGGAAGCCGTCGACGGCGGGGACGGGGGGCGCGGCTGAGCGGGCGTCCTGGGGGCTGAGGGCCGTGACGGTGAGGGAGCCGAGGTCCATGGTGCGGCTGCTGGCGACCGCTCGGGCCTGGATGGGGTCGAACATGACCGCCCAGACGTCGGGGTCCACGTCGCCCCGCACCGCCACGCAGCCCAGGGATGCCTGGGCGCAGACGGGCCCGAGGGCGGCCTGCAGATCGGGCAGCAGGGCAAACCAGGCGGGCAGATCGTCGGGCTGCAGGTAGTCGCCAGCCAACAGCACCAGATCGGGCTCCTGCTCCAGCAGGCCCTCGAAGACCCTGCGCTCGAAGCGTCCCCAGTGGTCGGTCTGCAGGTCGGCCACCAGCGCCAGCCGGAGGGGCTCGCGGATCAGCGGGCTGGAGATTCGTTGGGTGCTGATCTGCAGCCAGCGGGGCTCGATGCCCATGCTCCAGGTCGCCGTCAGCAGCAGCAGGGCCGCCAGCGCCGCCATGGCCCAGCCCAGGCGCGGGTGCGGGCCTCGCAGCAGCCAGGCGCTGCCCAGCAACAGGACGGGCCAGAGCAGGAAGACCAGCCAGGCCGCCAGCTGCATGGGCAGGAACAGGAGGTTGCCGAACAGGCCCAACATGGCCGTGAGGACCCCGCCACAGAGCAGCAGGCAGCCGTGCACCAGCAGGGCGCGCCAGGGCGTGGGCCGGCGGCGCAGCACCGCCAGGCACAGCACCAGCTGCGGGATCATCAGGCAGAGGTAGGTGGCCGGGAGCATCGCCGGATCAGCCGCCCCGCCCCTCGCGCCAGCGCAGCACGGAGCGCTGCAGGGTGGCGAGCTGGATGGGCTTGGCCAGGTAGTCGTCCAGGCCGGCCTCGATGCCCGCCCGGCGGTGCTCGGGGGTGACGTGGCCGGACAGTCCCAGGATGGGGGTGCTCTCGCTGCCCGCCAGCCGGAGGCGTCGGGTGGTCTCGAAGCCGTCCATGCCGGGCATCTCCGAGTCCATGAAGATCAGGTCGAAGCCCTGGTCGGCGGCGCGCTCGAGGGCCTGCTCGCCGCCGCTCGCCAGGGTGACCCGGCAGCCCAGCGTGACCAGCATCTCGGCCAGGACCAGCCTGTTCATCTCGTTGTCGTCCACCACCAGCACTCGAGTCCCGCCCATGATCGCCTCTGGCTGGGCGCTGGGCTCAGCAGCTCGATCAGCGCTGGGGTCCAGCAGCGCGGCCACGATGCTGGGCCGCACGGGCTCCACCAGCCGCTTGGCCACGCCGGGCTCCGGGGTGCCCCCGGCGGCGCTGAACGGCACCAGGCGCAGCACGCGCCAGGTGAGCAGGGCCAGGTGGACAGGGCGGTCCTGATCGGCGGCCAGCAGGAGCGTGCCGTGGGCTCCGCGCTCGGCTTCGTCCAGCCACGCCGTGGCTCGATCGGGCTCGGCGGTGGCGAGGTGGGGGATGCCCCAGTCGTCGAGCTGCCGCACCACGGCCAGGAGAGCCGGCCCGTCACCGAGCAGGACCAGGGGGCCGGGGAGGGACGGCGTCGGCGCCGGGGCGGTCCCCGGTAGATCGGCATCGAAGAAGAAGGTGCTGCCCTGCCCGAGCTCGGATGTGACCTTCAGCTCGCCGCCCATGCCTTGGACCAGTCGCTGGCAGATGGCCAGGCCCAGGCCTGCGCCGCCGTGGGTGCGTGTGAGGGAGGAGTCGGCCTGGGTGAAGGCCTGGAAGATGCGCTCGAGCTGCCCCGCCTCGAGCCCTGGGCCGGTGTCCTGGACCTCGAAGCGCAGCTGGTTGGGCCCCTTGGGACCCGGGCCCACGCGCAACTCCACCCGCCCCTGCTCCGTGAACTTGAGGGCGTTGCCCAGCAGGTTCACCAGGATCTGGCGCAGGCGAAGGGCGTCGCCCAGCAGCTCGTCGGGGATGGGGCCGATGCTGTGGATCACCAGGCTGATGCCGGCGCGCTCGGCGCGATCCCCCAGCATCAGGGCCAGCGCATCGAGCAGCTCGTTCGTGGCGAAGGGCTCGACGACCAGCTCGAGCTTGCCGGCCTCGATGCGGCTGAGATCCAGCACGTCGTCGATGAGGCACTGCAGGGTCTCGCCCCCGGAGCGGATGGCGGTGAGGTAGTCGGCCTGGCGGCTGGACATGACGGTGCGCCCGAGCAGATCCACGGTGCCCAGGATGGCGGTCATGGGGGTGCGCAGCTCGTGGCTGACCGTGGCCAGGAAGCGAGACTTGGCCTGGTTGGCTCGCTGGGCTTCCTGGCGGGCGCTGTCGGCCTCGCGGATGGCGCCCTCGAGCCGCAGCCCCAGGCGCTCAGCGTCCAGGCGGCGATGCCGGGCCACGAGCGTGGCCAGGATGGCCAGCGCGGCCAGGGCCACCGCCGAGATGGCCAGGTACTGCAGCTGTCTCCAGCGGAAGGCCGAGACCCGAGCCAGCCCTGCGAGCTGCTCGAACAGCAGCTGGGTCTGGGCGTGGATGGCCGCGAGCAGCTCGTTGCGCGCCCGATCGCGCTCGCCAGGCACCTCGAGCTGGGCGCGGAGGTCGGCGAGGGAGCTCTCGAGCTGCGCCCGCTTGGAGGTGGGCCCCTTGGGCAGGGACTGGCAGAGGCTCGCGATGTGGGCGAAGGCGTCGCGGATGGCGGGGTCGGAGGGGTGGTGGCTGAGGAGCAGGTGCTCGGCGTATTGCAGCTCGTGCAGCTGCTGGGTGTGCCGCTCCATGGTGGCGTGGACCGCCTTGGCCGCGCCCACCACGTGGGCGCCCCAGCCCGTGTAGATCAGGGCCACCGCCAGCGCCGTGGCGAAGCGCCAGTCCAGCAGCCGGCGGGTATCGCGCAGGCCGTCGTAGATGCGTGTGCTGGTGCGGGCGGTGCGGGTTGGCATGGGGCCTTGACGCCTCCAACTCTGACCTAACCGAAACCAGCGGCGGGCCGAGGCCTAGCAGCCTTCATCTGTGTCGCCGTCGCAGTCGTCGTCCCGCTCGTTGCAGACCTCTTCGGCCCCCGGGTGTACCTCCGGCTCGCGGTCGTCGCAGTCGTCGGCGTTGTCCACCATGCCCACCGCGGCCTCGCAGGCCCGGCTGTGGAACGCGGCGTTGCCCCAGCCGTCGCCGTCGCTGTCGGCCCAGAAGTCCAGCAGCACGCCCTGGTCG
>ERZ890953.111-NODE-111-length-46992-cov-5.353474_pt1 | contig 46992 bp, 48 predicted proteins | sample MGYA00521264_ERZ890953 | MGnify/ENA primary metagenome ERZ890953 (study PRJEB32303, sample SAMEA104408629) | aquatic metagenome | biome: Brackish water; feature: Chemocline; material: water | place: Baltic Sea | collected 2014-10-26T21:54:00 | depth 200 m ...
GACTTACGACTTACGACTTACGACTTACGACTTACGACTTACGACTTACGACTTATAACTTATGGCTTATGACTTAACAAATTATCTCGTTATCGGCATTTCATCCCGCGCTTTATTCGACTTAAGCATGGAGAATGAAATTTACGAAAAACAGGGGCTGGAAGCTTACTGCCAGTATCAGCTTGAACACGAGAGCGATATTCTACAGCCTGGTACCGGTTTCGCGCTGATAGAGGCCATGCTAAAAATTAATCAGATCGATCGTGAACACCGACATATTGAAGTGGTGATCGTATCCAGAAATTCGGCAGATACCAGTTTACGGATATCAAACTCCATTGATTCCTACAATCTGGATATCACGCGGGCGGCATTTACCGGAGGTGAACCTGTGGCAAAATATTTAAACGCTTTTGATGTCGATTTATTTTTATCCGCTACTGAAGAAGATGTACAGGCCGCCGTGGAGTCACAGGTCGCTTCTGGATTAATATATGACGGCCCCTCTCAGAGTAACGGCAAAGCACTGCAGCAAATTCGCATAGCTTTCGATGGCGATGCGGTTTTATTTTCTGAAGAGTCGGAGAATATTTATCAGCAACAGGGTCTGGAGGCATTTATCGCACATGAAAAATTGAATGCCAAGCTGCCATTACCGGAAGGACCTTTCGCCAAATTATTAAAAACCCTGTCTTATTTACAATTTCAGCTAGATTCAGTCAGTAAAGGCCCGACATTGATTAGAACAGCATTAGTGACAGCCCGAAACAGCCCGGCACATGAGCGGGTTATTCGCACCTTGAGAGCATGGAACGTGAGAGTCGATGAAACTTTTTTCCTGGGGGGGGTTTCCAAGGATCAGGTTCTGGCTGCGTTTGCACCACATATCTTTTTTGATGACCAGCATCGCCATTGTGACGAAGCATCAAAAGTGGTACCTACAGCCAGAGTACCTTACCCAAAGAGAGAAAAAGCTGATTGATTTGCCGGACTTTATATCCGGCAGGATTTATCAATTCAGCCCCATTCAATTCAGGCGTTTATATCAATCATCCCTGTGTTGCTTTTCCAGTCTTTCATGCTTTTCCTGTGCTTCTATAGTCAAAGTAGCGATAGGCCTGGCTTCCAGCCGGTTAATACCAATCTCTTCTCCGGTATCAGCACAATAGCCATATGACCCGTCTGCAATTCGAGACAAAGCAGAGTCAATTTTGTTAACCAGTTTACGATAACGATCTCTGGTACGTAGCTCCAGTGCCGCGTCCGTTTCCAACGTGGCCCTGTCATTAATATCCGGCTCCTGCCAGTTTTCTTCCTGTAAATGTGAAATGGTATTATCCGATTCCTGTAATAACTCTGTTCGCCAATTGCGTAATTTCAATCGAAAATACTCCAATTGCGTGGGTGACATATAATCTTCGTCGGAAGAAGGCTTATACCCCTCCGCTAATTCAATGGTCATCCAGTGTCCTCCTGAAAACCCTAAGGTGAAAAATTGGGCAGGCAGTATAGGCAGGTTTACGTATGACAACAAGCTGATAATGACTTTTCATTATGAAAAATTTATCATATTGCTCAAAAATGAATAATCTTTGCTTTTTAATCAACTTTCAGCGGAACACTGAAGCCTGAATTGAGATTTTCAGGATAAAAGCTCCTTCATTTTCTGCCCGAGCCTGGAAGGCGAATTGACCGTGGCCACGCCCGCTGCTTCTAACGCGGCAAATTTTTCATCCGCAGTACCCTTACCACCAGCGATAATCGCTCCGGCGTGTCCCATACGCTTGCCTGCCGGTGCAGTCACCCCGGCAATATAAGAAGCAACCGGCTTGGAAAAGTGATTTTTAATATACTCGGCCGCCTGTTCTTCTGCATTACCGCCAATTTCACCGACCATAACCACCCCCTCAGTTTCATCATCCTGCTCAAACAACTCAAGGCAATCAATGAAATTCATGCCCTGAATAGGATCACCCCCTATGCCGATACAGGTAGTTTGCCCCAGACCGTTCTGAGTGGTCTGATGAACCGCTTCGTAAGTCAGAGTTCCAGAACGCGAAATAATACCGATGCGACCTTTTTTATGAATAGCACCAGGCATAATTCCTATTTTACATTCACCTGAAGTTATAATGCCCGGGCAGTTGGGGCCAATCAGATAACTATCGGAATGCTCTAGCGCAGCTTTTACTTTTAGCATATCTAACACAGGGATATGTTCAGTAATACAGACAATAACTTTTATACCGGCATCTGCTGCTTCCAGAATGGCATCTGCACAAAAAGGAGCTGGCACATAAATCATCGTGGCCTCTGCACCGGTTTGCTGGACCGCATCGGAAACGGTATTAAAAACCGGTAAATCTAGATGAGTTTGCCCCCCCTTACCCGGAGTAACACCACCGACCATTTTTGTGCCATAAGCAATAGCCTGTTGCGAATGGAAACTACCCTGCTTTCCAGTAAACCCCTGGCACAATACGCGTGTTTCTTTGTTTATTAATATACTCATAACTGACCTCCAATCGCTGCAACGGCTTTTTGAGCGCCGTCCTGCAAGTCTTCAGCTGAAATAATATCTACATCACTTTCTGCCAGCAGAGCCTTGCCCTGCTCAACATTTGTACCTTCCAGCCTGACGATGACAGGAATACTCACACCGACTTCTTTCACCGCACGTATTATGCCATCGGCAATCAGGTCACAACGCACGATACCACCAAATATATTCACTAAAATAGCCTTTACTTTCTGATCAGACAAAATCAGTTTAAACGCTTCGGCTACTTTTTCTGCCGTTGTACCGCCCCCAACATCGAGGAAATTGGCCGGTTCACCACCCTGTAGCTTTATTTCATCCATGGTGGCCATCGCTAACCCGGCCCCATTCACCATACAACCAATATTGCCATCCAGCGGTACATAATTTAATCCATGCTCATCGGCTTCCAGTTCGCGTGCATCTTCCTGGGTTTTATCGCGTAATTCGACCAATGCTTTTTGACGATACAGCGCGTTATCGTCGATACCAACCTTGGCATCCAGCGCCATCAGGTTACCCTGCTTAGTAACAATTAAAGGATTAATTTCTATCAGGCTCACATCATGTTGTATAAATATCTGATACAGACTATTCATGATCGACGCTAACTGTTTTATTTGCTCACCGGCCAGATTCAGGCCAAAAGCTATCTGACGGGTTTGATAAGGCTGCAGACCGACTATAGGATCAACTTTCACCTTCAGTATTTTTTCCGGTTGCGTTGCTGCAACCTCTTCTATATCCATGCCACCTTCAGTGGAAGCCATGAAAACGATTCGCCTGCTAGACCGGTCAATTAATGCGCCCAGATAAATTTCCCTGCCGATGTCAGACAATGACTCAACCAGTATCCGACTGATTGGCAGGCCGACACTGTCAGTTTGATGAGTAACCAGATTTGAACCCAGAAAGTCTTCTGCAACCTGTGCCAGTTGCTGCTCACTGTTGACAATCTTAACTCCACCAGCTTTACCCCGACCACCGGCATGCACCTGTGCTTTCACAATCCAGCTATCACCACCTAGTTGTCGGGCAATGGCTATAGCCTGCCTGGAGTCGAATGCAGCCTCTCCGTCAGGAACAGGAATATTAAACTGACGAAAAAGAGCCTTGGATTGATGTTCGTGTAAATTCATAATGGTTCCAAAATTGATTCAGTAATCCAACCCGGCAAAACAGTTAACTACTACCTGAATCCGTAACTTCATGACAGTTCCTAGTACAAGCCATTGATTCTACAGCGGTTTAAAAAATGTACACTTAACCTATGGGTGAAGCTCAAATTTTTTAATTCCACTGTAAAATCAATATCATGCACCATAATTCTGCCCTGTAGCTACAGATTCAAGTAATAACTTTCGTCATTGTAACTGATTTATCCAGGCTCATTGTTATAACAGGAAAATAATCATAGACTAGCGAAGATACTCCCCACAACCAATAATTTTTTATTATGACGATATGATTATTCGCTTATTACTGTTATTTTTAATTGTATGGTTTTTATTCTGGCTATTAAAAAAACAATTTTCAGGTGACAGCTCACCCAAAACAGAAACTAAAACTGAAGAGCTGGAAGACATGGTGGCCTGCAGTTATTGTGGCACTCATGTGCCGGAATCATTAGGTGTTCGAGCGGCTGATAAATTTTACTGCTGCCAGCAACATGCAGACCTTGATACGCATGAAAAAGATAAATAACACCAGATGGATAATTCTGTAAACATAAAGTTTGGTTTCAAACCTCGCTCTGACAACTGGACATCTCTACGTTTAATCAACATCTTCCGGGTCGGTTTTAGTGCTATCTTTTTTAGCCAGAGCTTTGTGCAGGAATCACCTTTACTAATCATCCAGAATCTCAACCTGTATGCCTGGACCAGTTCAGCCTATTTGTTGTTTTCACTGGTTTTAATGCTGGCATCATGGATTGATCGAAGAAGTTTTCAGAAACAGATAACAGTTCAAATCTACATTGATATTATTGCCATCATATTATTGATGCACTGTTGCGGTGGTATTTCCAGTGGATTAGGCTCTCTATTAATCATTGCTATCGCGGTTACAGGCCTGCTCGGCAAAGACTCTCTGGCGACGATTTTTGCATCTCTGGCTTCGTTCGGTTTATTAGGAGAGTACTTCTACTCGTTATATTTCACTAGTTACGATGTTTCATCTACTAAAGCAGGCTTACTCGGCGCCGCATTATTTGCCACCGCACTGGTTACCCAATCCTTAACCCGCAACATACGCTCCGGCGAAGCTTTAATACAGCAACAGAAACTGGATGTTGCCAACTTATCAGCATTAAATACTGAAATTCTGCAAAATATGCAATCTGGCGTTATCGCTCTGGATGGCAACGACCAGGTCAGGCATATTAATGATACTGCAAAAAACATGCTTCCCTCCAGATTTAACAGTTATTACAAGGCCCTGGCAGTGCCGTTTAATATTCAAACCATCCTGCCTAATATTTATAATGCTTTACTGGACTGGCGCGACTCACCAGAGTTGTCGACCAGTTTACTCACTTACGAAAAAGGCAATAATGACATCCAGATTAGTTTTCACGACCTGAAATCGACCTCTCACCAGGGCACCCTGATTTTTCTAGACGATGTGTCCAAACTCAAACAGAAAATGCAGCAGGCAAAATTAGCCTCTTTGGGAAAATTAACGGCCAATATAGCCCATGAAATAAGGAATCCGTTAGGTGCCATTTCGCATGCAGCTCAATTACTGGCAGAAAATACAGATCTACCACCTACCGATCAACGCCTGACAGAAATTATTAAACAACATTCGAAGCGAATAAATGACATCATTGAAGATATCATGCAAATATCCAGAGGCAGGGTCGCCAGTCGGGACAACATCGACCTTAATACATGGATTCATAATTTTATTGAAAGCTTTTGTCTTAGCGGTGAAGCCAGCAAAGAATGCTTTGACCTGCAGATGGATAGTAGCGATCTACAGTTCGAATTTGACAGTGGTCACTTAAACAGAATACTCACTAACCTGTGCAGCAATGCTAAAATTCATGGCAACCCTGATAAACCGGTCACCATTAAAATTTATAAAAATGAAAACCAGACTATAAATATAGAAGTTACCGATCAGGGTGCGGGAATAGCTTCAAGCGAACAGGATAAAATTTTTGAACCATTTTACACCACCAGCCATAAAGGTTCCGGTCTTGGACTATATATAGTGGGTCAGCTGTGTGATTTGAACGACAGTAAAGTATCAGTCAATACCAACGAATATGGCGGCACCAGTTTCATTGTCAGCAAATAGCAGGGAAAACAAAAAACATAATGATGAATAAACAATCGGTGTTAGTGGTGGATGATGAACCCGATATTCGCGAATTACTGGAAATAACACTGATGCGGATGGGCCTGAATGTCGCATGCGCCGAAGATTACACCAGCGCCACAAGGTTACTGCAAACTCAATCATTTGATTTTTGCTTAACTGATATGAAATTACCGGATGGTGATGGTATTTCGCTGGTTGAATTTATCCAGCAACACAAACCCGATATGCCGGTTGCTGTGATCACCGCGCATGGCAACATGGAACTGGCCATTAAAGCGATGAAAGCTGGAGCCTATGATTTTGTCTCAAAACCCGTTTCATTAGATAAATTACGCAGCCTGATAGAAAATGGTATACAAACCTCAAGCACTCCAGCTATCCATGACCCCCAATCCCGTTACCAGATTATCGGGCAGTCAAAACAGATTATAGAATTAAGAAATACCATTCAAAAATTTGCCCGCAACCAGGCACCTGTTTTTATTGACGGTCAATCAGGCACCGGAAAAGAACTGGTGGCACGCCAGATTCATGCCCAGGGAGCCAGGTCAAAAGCACCTTTTATAGCTGTCAACTGTGGCGCTATACCCGGAGAATTAATGGAAAGTGAGTTTTTCGGTCATATAAAAGGCAGCTTTACCGGGGCTATACAGGATAACCCCGGATTATTCCGCGCAGCTCAGGGCGGCACACTGTTTCTGGATGAGATTGCCGACCTGCCCCTGGCCATGCAGGTTAAACTATTACGAGTTATACAGGAGAAAAGTATTCGTCCAGTGGGTGCACATCATGAAGAGAGCATTGATGTTCGCATTATTAGCGCTTCCCATAAAAACCTGTCTGAACTAGTTACAACAGGACAGTTCAGACAGGATCTGTATTACCGTATTAACGTTATTGGAATATCTGTTCCTGCACTCCATGAACGCAGCGAAGATATAGAATTACTCGCTGAATATGTTTTACAGAAAATTTCCAGGGAAAATAATGCCAGTTATTCTCTGCACACATCCGCACTCTCCGCGCTTAAAACTTATCACTTCCCCGGCAATGTCAGAGAACTGGAAAACATCCTGGAAAGGTCATGCGCGTTAACTGACAACTCCTGCATTCAGGAAGAGGACCTACATTTACCCGAACAGCAAAATGCAGTCACAAATGGTGTCAGCCTGTTAGACAGAACAACAGAACTGGAAACAGAAGAACTGGAAAAAGCGTTAACCCGTAACAGATGGAATCAATCCGCCGCCGCCAGGCAGTTAGGAATTACACTCCGACAACTGAGGTATCGCTGTGAAAAGCTGGGTTTGACAAAAAAAATGTAGCCCATAAACTGACAGAGACAATCAGGAGAATCCTTCAATGCCATCATTACAGAAAAAAAGATTTTTGAATGAAAGTGAATACTTAGAAGGAGAGCTAATTAGTGAGTTTAAACATGAATTGATTGATGGTGAAACATATGCGATGGCTGGAGCCAGTGCAAATCATGAACGAATATCAATGAATATTTCTAGTGAGTTTAGAATACATTTAAAGAACTCAAGCAGCGAGCCCTTCGGCTCCGATATGAAAGTAAAAATCGCATCTAATTTTTTTTACCCCGATGTAATTGTCGATTGTGAATTTAATGAGGAGACCCCTTACTTTACGACCACACCAAAACTCATCGTCGAAGTGCTGTCAAAATCCACCCGTCGTACCGATGAAACCATCAAGCGTAATGCTTACCTTAATACCCCCAGCTTGCAGGAATATGTATTACTTGAGCAGGATATAGTTGACGTGGAAGTTATCAGGAGATCAGAAGGCTGGCAGTCACGACATTACTTCATGGGAGATGAAGTAACTTTTGAATCAATCGGCCTAACCCTGACAGTAGAAGAAATCTACCATCGAGTCAAAAATGAAGATGTTATTGAGTTTCTCAATCAGAAAACAGATATTCAATGAGTATTCAAGAGGTATGTTACAGGGGTCGGAGTCAGTTTTAATTCCAGTTTACTCGTTTTTCAATATCAGAATGTGCCTCAAACTTACTACTATCGAACTAACTGACTCCGACCCCTTCGTTCTTTCTGTGTAGTTCCGTGGCTAACTTAGTGCCTGAATATTTCCTGTAAACATTCACATAATTTAATCTAAGTCTTTTTTTCTATGACACCCAGTTTTTTTATCAGTCTGGACTTGTCGATCGCTCGCGTTTGATCCAGCAATATCAACCCGTCCTTTCCTTTAAAGTTACAAGCTATCCTGAACGGAAACTCAAAGCCTTTAGTGGTCATAGGAGAAACCAGTACCGTAGATAACGGTCCCATCTCATCAGGAGAAATTATCACACAAGGTCTCGTTTTATTAATCTCTCTAGCTTTAGTCGGGTTACGCCCTACAAGCCAGACTTGAAAACGGTTTATGTTTACCATTTTAAATCATCAGAAATAAGATCCGCATCAAGTCATTCATGATCAATGCCATCTCCTGAACCGCTATTTTTTAAAGTAGCTTCAATTGATTCCTTCCAGCCATGCCTGGGAGCTTTAATTGCTGACACTAAGAGCCCTTTCATTAACAACCGTCAACGCTAACTCCTGACCCCCCAGGCATGCCTGTTCAATAAATGGTTCGGGCTGGGGGGCTGGCAATCAAGGAACCCACAACTTTCTTGACAAGCGTTAACCTACACATATTATATATGTATAGGAGGCCAGAGAAACAGAGATGATGATGCAAAGATCACAGGTATTTTTACGCGATGACCAAAAAAACTCATTACGTACTATTTCCGCCAGGACTGGGCTGAAACAAAGCGACTTGATTCGTCGAGGCGTTGACCTGATTATTGAGAAAGAACAACAGCAGGTTAAAAACTGGAAAAAAGCACTGATTCAAGCTCGAGGTATATGGAAAGACAGAGATGATCCAGGCTTTTCCCAGGCAGAAATTAGACGCGACCTGAAAAAACGGCACGAAACGTTATTCTCAGAATAATGCTGTTAGATACCTGTATTATTATAGACTACCTGCGTCAAAAACCTGCAGCCGTTACCTATCTTGAGGGGCTGAATATAGTACCTGGCATTACCACGGCAACAGTTGCAGAATTATTTGCCGGAGTAAAAGGCAATAAAGAAAGGGAGATAATAGAAACTTTAGTAAGCTCTTTTGAAGTCTATGATCTCGATACGGGTATTGCAAAAGAGGCAGGTCTCATTTTACAAAAATACAAACCCTCCCATGGGCTAGACTTGATAGACTCTATAATAGCCGCAACGGCTTTGACTCACTCATTAGAACTAGCAACCCTGAACCTAAAGCATTTCCCAATGTTCCCTGGACTGAAACCACCCTACTAAACAGACTCACTACTCCATCCATTAGGTCCGTGAACGGTATATCACTAAACTTTCAACTTCTGAATTCTAACTTCTGACTTCTGACTTCTGACTTCTGACTTCTGACTTCTGAATTCTGACTTCTGACTTCTGAATTCTGACTTCTGACTTCTGACTTCTGACTTACGACTTCTGACTTCTGACTTCTGACTTCTGACTTCTGACTTCTGACTTCTGACTTCTGACTTACGACTTCTGACTTACGACTTCTGACTTACGACTGCCGACTTATGACTTCCGACTTATCTTCCCAAACCGACACTAATGTCAAAGTTTGACAAAATTGTTAAGCAAATATTGACAAAGTACATTTTTCACGCATGAAATTTCCCCGAAAAAAACTTAAACCATTGAATTATAAGGATTAACAATTTTTTGAAAATATTGGCACGACATCTGCTTTACTATTACCATGAATCGGCTGCTCCGCTTCAACAAGCTTAAGGCTTAATCAATTTTTTAAACGAGGAATGTATAAAATGATGAAATTAAACAAACAACAATCTGGTTTTACACTGATCGAATTAATGATCGTTGTAGCAATTATCGGAATTTTAGCTGCAGTAGCACTGCCTGCTTACCAGGATTATACGGTTCGTGCTCGAGTTACTGAAGGTCTGTCACTGGCATCAGGTCTTAAAACGGTCGTAGCTGAGAATTATGCTAATGATCCAGACTCTGCAGCACTCTGCCTTGGAGCTAATACGGCTGTGGCTGGACATGTTGCATCTATTACCTGTGCTGCCGCTACAGGCGCTATTTTAGTAACTATGGACGCTGTAGCAAGAGACGTTACTATCACGCTAACACCTACATTTGTTGTAGGCGCACCAGTTGCATGGACCTGTGTAGGCTCAGACAATACATTAGTACCTGCAGAGTGTCGCGCATAAAAAGTAGCCCCACTTAAGTACCAATACTTTAGCCCTCTACAAAATTTGTAGAGGGCTTTTTTATTGTAATTCATATAAAAATATGTAATGAAAAAAATCAAGATATTAAAATGACATTTTATCTCATTCCCTGACAATTCAAATACATTCAAAATATTTTATCCATACAAAACCCCACAAAACATAAAAAACTATAATATACTCAAGCTTAAACAGGAATTATCTGAATATAAAATCAACTTTAATATGACATGACTACCGACCAATCAGCACCATTAACAGGATTAGCCCGTAAACTGGTTCAGGACCAGGTTTTATCGGAAGACGCAGCGCATGATGCCATTAAACAGGCTAATGCAGAAAAAATATCATTTAATAGCTATCTTATTAAGAACGATATCGTTTCGTCCACCGTCATCGCGATGGCTTCTTCCCAGGAATTCGGCTTACCTGTTTTTGATTTAAGTTCATTAGACTCTGAACATGCAGCGATCACCCTGGTCAGTGAAAAACTAATCTCAAAACACCATGCGGCACCGCTTTTCAAACGCGGCAATCGTTTGTTTGTCGCTATATCCAATCCTACCAACATGCAGGCACTGGATGAATTCAAGTTCCATACCGGCTTATCCACTGAAGCCATACTGGTACAGGAAGACCAGCTGGATATCTTCATCACCAAAGCCTTGTCAGCGATGGATGACGATATGGATGACATGCTGCTGGATGATGATCTGGAAAATCTGGACATTGAAGCCGGTGAAGAACAGGAAACCGATGCACCCACGCAAAATGATGCCAATGATGCGCCTGTTGTAAAATACGTTAACAAAATATTAGTTGATGCAATTAATAAAGGGGCTTCTGATATTCATTTTGAACCTTATGAGAAGCGCTACAGAGTTCGTTACCGGGTGGATGGCATTCTGGCAGAAGTAGCCTCTCCGCCTATCAGCATCGCAGCAAAACTGACTGCCCGGGTAAAAGTTATGTCTCGTATGGACATAGCTGAACGGCGGGTTCCCCAGGATGGCCGTATTAAATTAAAATTATCCAAAAAGCGGGCCATCGACTTTCGTGTGAACTCCTGCCCGACATTATTTGGTGAAAAAATTGTATTACGTATCCTGGATGCTTCCAGTGCAAAGCTGGGAATAGATGCACTGGGTTACGAACCTGAACAAAAAGAAAGATACATGGATGCTCTTGCCAACCCGTATGGCATGATCCTGGTCACCGGCCCGACTGGTAGTGGTAAAACAGTATCACTATATACAGGATTGAATATTCTTAACGTACCAGAAACCAATATTTCGACAGCAGAAGACCCGGTTGAAATCAACCTGGAAGGTATCAACCAGGTTAATGTTAATACCAAAGTCGGTTTAACTTTTGCCGAAGCCCTACGTGCCTTTTTACGTCAGGACCCGGATATAGTCATGGTCGGTGAAATACGTGACCTGGAAACCGCAGAAATTGCGATTAAGGCTGCTCAAACCGGTCATCTGGTGCTTTCAACATTACACACCAATGATGCCCCACAAACCCTGACACGTCTGATGAATATGGGGGTACCTCCCTTTAATATCGCCACTTCAGTGTCTTTGATAATTGCCCAGCGTCTGGGTAGGCGATTATGTAAAAACTGTAAAACAACAATTGATTTACCGGATGAAGTATTACTGGAAGAAGGTTTCACTCAACAGGATCTGGATGAAGGTTTTACTGTCTACAAGCCAGTGGGATGTGATCAATGTACCGATGGTTATAAAGGACGGGTAGGTATTTACCAGGTCATGACTATATCTGAAGAAATGACACGCCTGATCATGAACGGAGCTAACTCCATTGACCTCGCGGACCAGGCTCAAAAAGAAGGCATAGATGATTTGCGTCGTTCAGCATTGAAAAAAATTAAACAGGGTATAATCGGACTGGAAGAAGCAAACCGGATCACCAAGGATTAACATCATATGGCTAAGAAACCAGTAGAAAAAATTAAATTCACCTATCAGGGTACCGACCGCAAAGGTAAAAAGGTAAAAGGTGAAATTTTTGCCTTTAACGATGCCCTCGCCAAGGGAGAGCTTCGTAAACAGGGCATTAATCCGCTTAGAGTGAAAAAAAAGCCGCAACCTCTTTTTGGCGGTAAGTCTAAAATAACACCTTCAGACATAGCAATATTCAGTCGACAGATGGCCACTATGATGAAATCAGGTGTTCCACTGGTCCAGTCCTTCGATATCATCGGTACTGGTCATGAGAACCAGGCCATGCAGAAAATGATTCTCGCCATTAAGGCTGATGTCGAAGGTGGTTCTACTTTTGCCGATGCATTAAAAAAATTCCCGTTGTATTTCGATGATTTATTCGTCAATTTAATTAATGCCGGCGAACAATCCGGTGCGCTGGAAACCATGCTTGATAAGTTAGCCACTTACAAGGAGAAAACAGAAGCACTGAAGGCTAAAGTCAAAAAAGCCATGACTTATCCGATATCAGTGTTGGTCATAGCCTTTGTGGTAACAGCCGTATTGTTAATTTTTGTGGTTCCTCAGTTTCAGGAAGTTTTCTCAAGCTTCGGAGCGGCACTACCTGCCCCTACTTTATTTGTCATTGCCTTATCTGAAGGCATGCAATCTTCCTGGTGGATGTTTATATTAGCTATTGGTTTTTTTGCCTGGGGTTATAAACATATGCATGCCAAATCAGCCGAATTTCGCAAACGGGTTGATCAACTCACCCTCAGGTTACCTATTATCGGTCTTATCTCGACAAAATCAGCTATCGCCAGATTTGCCAGAACTCTGGAAACTATGTCAGTCGCTGGCGTACCGCTGGTTGAAGCGATGGATTCTGTAGCTGGCGCGACCGGCAATATTTTATATCAGGAAGCAACTCTCGATATCAGAAATGAAATTTCCGGTGGTACCAATTTACAGACAGCTATGAAGTCAACCGGGCTATTTCCTAACATGGTTATCCAGATGGTTTCAATTGGTGAGGAGTCGGGGTCGCTGGATGCCATGTTAAGCAAGGTAGCTGACTTTTACGAAGCAGAAGTCGACAACCTTGTAGACAACCTGTCCACATTAATGGAGCCTATTATCATGTCGGTTCTTGGTGTTCTGGTTGGTGGATTGATCGTCGCCATGTACCTGCCAATCTTCCAGTTAGGCTCAGTTGTTTAAAGATTCACGTGATAACTCAAACTATTTCTTTTTTTGAACAGAATATCTGGTTTTTTTACAGTTATATTACCTTCATAGGATTACTGGTAGGCAGCTTCCTGAATGTTGTCATTTATCGACTGCCTATCATGATGCAACGTGAATGGCGTAGTGATTGTCTGGAATTTTTAAAGCAGCCCTCAGAATCCAAGGACGAACCTTTAAATCTGTTACTGCCACGCTCACGTTGTGGCGAATGCGGGCACAAAATAACGGCTCTGGAGAACATTCCAATAATCAGCTACCTTGTATTAAGGGGAAAGTGTTCATCCTGCCATACGCCTATTTCAATCCAGTACCCTCTGGTTGAACTTTTTACCGGCTTTATTTCATTTTTCGTGGCCTGGCATTTTGGTGTTAGTTTGCAGACCTTGATGGTATTGATATTTAGCTGGAGTTTAATTGCTGCCAGCGGCATCGATGTGAGTCACAAATTATTACCCGATAGTATCACCCTGCCCTTGCTTTGGCTGGGTATCCTGCTCGCTTATTTCAATGTTTTTATCGACCTGGAGTCCAGTGTTATCGGTGCCATGGCTGGATACATGAGCCTGTGGTCCGTTTATATTATTTTTAAAATCATTACCGGTAAGGAAGGTATGGGACATGGAGATTTTAAACTACTGGCCGTGCTAGGCGCCTGGATGGGCTGGAAGATACTCTTTGTTATTATACTAACCTCTTCACTGGTCGGTGCCACGGTCGGTATTACTATGATTCTATTGAAAAAAACTTCTCGAGCTACGCAAATTCCTTTTGGACCCTACCTGGCTGCCGCTGGCTGGATTAGTCTATTTTATGGTGACCAGCTTAACCGCTTTTATTTCTCCTTTCTTTAATGTTCAGGGTTGGTCTCACAGGCGGCATTGCATCAGGAAAATCTACCATCAGCCGACTATTCTCAGATCTGGGAATCACGGTTATTGATACTGATATCATCAGTCACCAGCTTATGCAGATAAATCAAGCCGCCTATATCCAGGCTAAACAGCATTTTGGAATTGATATTCTGAATGAAGATGGCAGCATCCAACGCTCAATATTACGCCAGATTATTTTTGACCAACCGCAACAGAAAGAATGGCTGGAAAAAATGATCCACCCGTTGATCCGACAAGAAACCGTGGAACAGATTAACAATGTCGCAAGTGGAGATTATGTTTTGATTGTCGTTCCTCTAATGTTTGAAACGGGGTTCAATCAATTAGTCGACCACGTAATTGCCATAGATTGTCCTGCTGAAACTCAGCTCAAACGTCTGCTAGAAAGAGACAAAATCGACAGCCAATTGTCGCAGAAAATGATTGCTGCTCAAATGGATAATCAATCTAGATTATCAAAGGCCGATAGTATCTTGCAAAACTCTGATAACCGAAACCGCAGGCAGGATGTTCTACAGATTCACCTTAAATTAATTAAACTAGCACAGCATTCAACTTAAAATTACCTGAAATGGCTCTGTATGAAAATCATGTAAAACTACTCTATACCGAAACTACTGTCATTCCGGCATGCTTTAAGCCGGAATCCATTACAGATATGGCACTTTTTAAAGCTTTAGCTTCGCTATTAATGGATTTCATCCTTAGATCTGTTAACGGTGCGTCCATGCACCACTACTCCCGCTAAAGGCATGCGGGAATGACGACATTACATGATTTTCATACAGAGCCATATTACCTGATTACTCCGTATACTCAACCTGAAGCAACCTTTCTTTGCGTTCTTGGCGCCTTAGCGAGAGTAAAGCTTCAAAATGATTAATAACTGAATCGCAGGAGAAATCAGGCAAAATTAACCCATCTATACCACAGGATCTACTTTTTAAGAGATATCTGGGTGTTTTTTTTATTGATCAGTTATAATTCGAATAATTCCCCACATTCAACGAAGCATGACGAATAATACCTTTATCTTTGAACAACCTTTGAATGAAAGAATTCGTGTCTTTCTACGTATCGAAGCATTGATAGAACGTTTGAATTTTTTCATCCAGCAAAATAATGACCACTCCAGCTATCATGCATTATTAACGGTTTTAGAATTGACCGCATTAGTTGAACGTGGCGATATCAAACAGGAAACCATCAAGGAACTTGAACGTCAGCATAAAGTTTTAAAAGCTTTAATTTCACATCAAAACGTCGATAAAACAAGGCTCGAACTGACATTAAGCAAAATTAAACACGCCCTGAGCAATATGCATGCAATGGATGGCAGAATGGGGGAACACCTGAAAAAAGTAGATTTTCTGCTGGCCATCAAACAACGAGCCTCTATCCCCGGCGGCAGCTGTGATTTTGATATACCTCAATTGCGTTACTGGTTAAATTTAAATTATGAAAACCGGGTAAAAGATATTAAACGATGGGCAAATCCTTACTATCAACTTAACGATGTGATCGATTTGATATTAAGCCTTATTCGAGACAGTGCTCTGGCTGAAAAAGTAGTTGCTAAGAATGGTTTTTTTCAAAATACTCTGGATACTTCTCTGTCTAATCAGATGTTGCGTATAGAGCTAAACTGCCAGGGCAATATTTTCCCGGAGATAAGTGCTGGAAAGCATCGTTACAGTATCCGCATATTACAGGCACAGGAAACTGCTGATCAGCTACCGGTTCAATTAAAACAGGATATCGAGTTCAAATTATTTCTCTGCGCTCTGTAGGTAGCAGTAGCAACATAATTATTGACTCCAGAAATCAGTACTACCAGCCACACCTATCGCACCCTGATACCTCGCAACGGATAAATCTTTGCGGTCAATATTTCCTTCAGCAAAGACAGGAATCCGGGTTTGTAAAGCTACATTTTTAAAACGATGCCAATCCCGGGTGATTTTTTGCGGATCTTCGATTGATTCACATGAGGTTGATAACAGGATAAAATTACAATTCGTTTCCTCAGCTAATTCTAGCTCTTTACTATCCCGGCAGCCAACCGACAAAAAACTGGATTCGTCAAAAGACAAATTGGTTAGTTTTTTGATCGAGCAAGCATCAATATGTCTTCTGTCAAAGGATTCAAACTGTTTTGACTGCAAACTGTTCAAATCAGCGCGAGTTATTATTAATTCAGCGTTTGTAGAGTCACAGATTTCTTTTAATTTGGTAGCGACATCCAGATAACGTTTATTGTCGAGATAATGAGAGCGAAACAATACCAGTGGATATATATGCATTTGCATCATTTTTTGAAAATGCTGTAACGAACTATCAACTATCAATGAAGTTAATTCCGGGGTAATTAACAGCTCTGAAGGTAGCATCAGGGCCTGTAATACAGGTAAATCGGCCTCCGGGAACGGATACTCTGAAAGCTCTTCCAGATCAAGCCACTTTGACAGCTGACCCTCACGACCATGAGCCCGTCCACTGTAATCTTTCACTTCCCACACATCCAGAAAGATATTTTTATCCCTGTACTGATGAGTTAACGAATGGAATGGCAGTGCTGACAATACCCGGATACCGGTTTCTTCTTCAAGCTCTCGTTGTAGCGCATGAAACCGGCTTTCACCCTTTTCCAGCTTGCCACCGGGAAATTCCCATAAATCTTCAAGGTGCTGCCCTTTTTGACGCTGGGTGAAAAATAACTTTGATGGATTCCTGGGATGGCGGATTATCCCTGCGACGACATGAATAGTTTTATTAACTTCTGTATTCGGCATTAATCTTTACATAATCATATGACAAATCTGTCGTCCATATTGTCGCCGACTGTTCACCGATATTTAGATTAACCTTGATCAGAATGTCCTGCTGTTGCATGACTGCACTACCTTTTTGTTCCGTATAATCTTTATGTGGTAAACCTTTTTCAACCAGGCATACTTCATCCAGATAGAGATCCACCCTGTCTATATCCAGTTCAGAGATATCTGCCCGGCCTATTGCAGCCAGAATCCGCCCCCAGTTAGCATCAGAAGCAAACAGGGCTGTTTTTACCAGAGGAGAATGCGCTATGGTATAAGCAAGTTCACGAGCATCGTCGACAGTAGCGGCCTGTTCTACCTGAATTTCAATAAATTTTGTGGCACCTTCTCCATCACGGATAATAGATTTAGCCAACTGACTAAACACTTCGTTGAGCATCGACATAAATTCGACGTTTTTACTATCCACCACCTGCCCACTACCACCGGTAGCGATTAACAAACAGGCATCATTGGTAGAAGTGTCTCCATCAACCGTAATCGAGTTAAAAGAAGTATTCACTACCCGATTAAGGCAGTTATCCAGTTCTTCCTGATCTATTTGGGCATCAGTAGCTACATAAGCAAGCATGGTGGCCATATCCGGTTTAATCATGCCCGAACCTTTACAGATCCCTGTAATAGTCACTGTTTTTTTATTGATTTTTAACTGTTTGCTGACAGCCTTCGGTAAGGTATCTGTAGTCATGATACCTCGTGCGGCTGCCATCCAGTTTGTTTCACTCAGGTTACTCAGCAAACCAGGTATCGCAGAAGTAATTTTTTCTAGTGGTAACTGCGCACCGATTACACCTGTCGAAAAAGGCAGTATAGAACATTCAGATAAACCGGTTTTTTCTGCCACAGCAATGCAGGTTTTAACACTGTTCAGTATTCCTTCATTTCCTGTTCCTGCATTTGCATTACCCGAGTTAATCAACAGGTAGCGTATAGTTTCTACTGATTCCAGGTGACTTTTCGCAACAGTAACCGGGGCTGCACAAAATTTGTTAGTTGTGAAAACTGCTGCTACAGCTGACTTTTCATCCAGTTCCATAAGAACCAGATCATCAACGGTGGCGTCTTTCTTTATCCCACTATGACAGGAAGCTAATTTAATGCCCTTAATTGGGTGTAATATCCCTGGCGCTGATAGACCAACACTCATTTTGATGTTTCTCTAGGTTAATTTGCCGTGGCATTGCTTAAACTTTTTACCTGAACCACACCAACAGGGCTCATTTCTTCCCAGCTTCTTATCTTTTCGCACAAAAGGCTGATGAGCGTCTTCAGGCTCCTGAGGACTTTCGGACAGAATATTTTCAGCCGCAGCATGTTGCATTTGTATATCTTCATTATCCGGGTGACTTTGCTCAATCGCAGTAACATCTTCCTCACTTTGAACCCGAATACGAGTTATGATGGTAACAGCCTCAGTTTTGATATTTTCAAGCAAAGTCTGAAACATTTCAAAAGACTCACGTTTGAATTCCTGGATAGGATTTTTTTGAGCATAGCCGCGCAGGCCTATACCCTGGCGTAAGTAATCCATGGCAGCAAGATGTTCTTTCCAGTGGCGATCAAGTACCATCAACATGATTTCTTTTTCATAGCGACGCACTAAATCCGCACCGACCTGTTCTACTTTCTGTTCATATGCGTGCTCAAAATAATCACAAATCTTTTGCAGAATCGTTTCATCGGTTAAATGATCATCTTCATCAATCCATTGTTGTACTGGTAACTCTTCACCAAACTCATGACTTAAGAAAGCTGTCAAACCTTCGATATCCCATTGCTCATCAATACTGCCAACAGCAACATATTGACGGAAAACATTCTCCATCACATCCAGCCGCATATCTTTAATGGCCTGTTCGATACTGTCTGCTTTTAACAGGTCATCACGTTGTTGATAGATTACTTTACGTTGATCATTGGCAACATCATCGTAATCCAGCAAATGTTTACGAATGTCAAAGTTATGTGCTTCCACTTTTCGTTGGGCATTTTCTATTGCTTTAGTAACCCAGGGATGTTCAATCGCTTCACCTTCTTCCATACCCAGCTTTTGCATTAAACCGGCAACTTTACCAGATGCAAAAATACGCATAAGGGTATCTTCCATCGACAGGTAAAAGCGAGAAGAACCGGGATCACCCTGACGTCCCGCACGGCCCCTTAACTGATTATCTATACGGCGTGATTCATGGCGTTCTGTACCGATAATATGCAAACCACCAGCTTCCAGTACCTCAGCATGTCGACGCTCCCATTCACTTTTAAATGCGTCACGTTTTTCTTTTTTATCTTCAGGAATTTCATTCAAGTGAAATTCATAATTTCCGCCCAGAACTATATCCGTACCGCGTCCTGCCATATTGGTCGCAATAGTTACCGCACCAGGCAATCCTGCATCGGCAATAATACCGGCTTCACGCTCATGGTGTTTTGCATTTAAAATTTCATGCTTTATTTTATCCTTATCCAGTAACCCGGACAGATATTCTGAAACTTCGACTGAAGTCGTACCCACCAGAACCGGTTGCTTTCGCGACACACAGTCCTTGATATCTTCAATGACTGCTTTATATTTTTCTTTGGCCGTTAAATAGATCAGGTCGCCTTTGTCCATTCTGATCATTACTTTATCGGTAGGCACTACAACGACTTCGAGACCATAAATCTGTTGAAATTCGAATGCTTCTGTATCGGCTGTTCCCGTCATACCCGATAATTTGTTATAAAGACGAAAATAATTCTGAAAAGTGATGGATGCGATGGTCTGGTTTTCACTCTGAATTTCGACCGACTCTTTCGCTTCAATCGCCTGATGCAAACCTTCTGACCATCGACGTCCAGCCATTGTGCGACCGGTAAATTCATCGACAATGACAATCTGGTCACCCTGAACGATATAATCCACATCTTTATGGTAAATAATATGAGCTCTCATGGCAGCATTCAGATGATGCACCAGGGAAATATTAGCGGAGTCATAAAGGCTTTCACCAACCGTTAATAAACCAGCTTCCACCAGTAGACTTTCAGCTGTTTCATGACCTGCTTCCGTTAAAAACACCTGTTTCGCTTTTTCATCAATCGTGTAATCACCCGGACCTTCCTCGTCTTCATCAGAATCGTCACCTATCGTCACTGCAACAGGCGTTAATCTAGGAATTAGCGTATTAATTTTTTTGTATAACTCAGAACTATCACTGGCCTGCCCGGAAATTATTAGAGGCGTTCTTGCTTCATCAATAAGAATTGAGTCCACTTCATCGATAATTGCAAAATTTAATTCTCTTTGAACACGCTCTTCCAGTGAGAATGACAGGTTGTCATGCATATAATCAAAGCCGAACTGATTATTTGTACCATAGGTAATATCAGCTTTGTAAGATTCACGCTTTTGATCATAATCCATCGTGCTTAACACGACACCAACACTCATCCCCAGGAAATTATAAAGCTTACCCATCCACTGACTATCACGTTCTGCCAGATAATCGTTTACCGTGACGACATGCACACCTTTATCGCTGATTGCATTAAGGTAGGCCGCCAGGGTGGCAACCAGTGTTTTACCTTCACCCGTTTTCATTTCAGTGATTTGATTATTATTCAAAATCATTGCACCGATTAACTGCACATCATAATGCCGCATACCTAGTACCCGACTTGATGCTTCCCGACAGGTTGCGAATGCTTCCGGTAGAATTTGCTCAAGGGCTTCCCCCTGCTTATATCGTTCTTTATATTCAGCTGTTTTTTCTGCTAGCTGTTCATCTGTTAAAGCCTGCATTTCGGCTTCGAGTGCATTTACTTTAGTAACAGATTTTCTGAGTATTTTTATAATTCGGTCATTTCGACTACCGAAAATTTTTCTGAAGGTTTTTGACAGCATGAGTTTAGGCGTAAAAGCGGTTAGAAAAGAATTAAGATTATTAGATATAAACGAAACATTATAATTCAAGCTAAAAGCTGTGGATATCGCTATTTAACCTCGAATTCATAAAAATTAATGAAAAGCTTGAAGCTTTAAAAATGAACTGCAGGCTGCCCTGACACAATAATCAGGCTAACCAGTGTTTTTTAAATGCAGTTTGATAGTAACATTATGGCGAGTTTACCAATGATCTTATAAAACTAATTAATTTCCAGGTATGCCAGGTACAGCGTTTAGTTGGATGCATTAATAAATTTCATCGGATCAACTTGCTGACCATCTTTTAAAACTTCAAAATGCACATGTGGGCCAGTCGAACGGCCCGACGAGCCAATTTCAGCAATCTGAAATCCTTTTTCAACCGTATCGCCCACTGAAACCAGTAAACTAGAGTTATGTCCATAACGGGTGGTGTAACCATTACCGTGATTAATATCAACAACCTTTCCATAACCGTAACGAGTTCCTGAGAATGTCACCACACCTTTTGCCACTGCTATCACGGGACCAGACATTTTTCCGGCAAAATCAATCCCCTTATGCATTTCTCTCTTGCCAGATATGGGATGAGTTCTCATTCCATAATAAGATGAAAGCCAGCCATTAGTAATCGGTCTACCGCTAGGTTGAACCTCTTTCAATAAATTACGACTCATTAGCAAATCTTCTAAAACCAGCAACTGATTTTCTCTGTCAGACAAATCAGCTGACAGACTATCTATAGCTATATGTAATTCAGAGCTATCAACCGTATTTTCCTGCCTGGTTTCAGGGCCACCAACAGCTGGAATCTGATCAAAGTCAAATTCACCTTTATCTATTTTAGCCATATGAATCAATTTTTGACCTAAGGCATCCAACCGGTTTACATGCGCCTGAAGTAAACCAAGCCTTGAAGATAAAACTTCAATACTGGCATCAGATTCCTGTCTTAAATCATTAAGATCAAGTTGCTGCTGATGTATATTTTTTTTCCACTTTGAAACGCTAAGACTTTGATTCGGAGTTGATTGTGCCATCTGGTAACCTAAATACCCAATACCTCCACAAAAAGCACCTAGCGACAAAAATAAAAGTAGATAATGATAAGGCTTGCACATTCCTATGCTACAGAGTGTTCCTTTATTAGCAGAAAGAAATATGATATTCACGGTTATGCGAGACCTCTTATATGGCTTCAATAGGTTGAGCGTAAGAAATTGGAGCTGTCGAACTATCTTCAAATGTAACCTCTTCCCAGGCTTCTTTATCACTCATCAGTGCCAACAAAAGTCTATTGTTTAGCTCATGCCCTGATTTATGGCCTGAAAACTGACCAATCAGACTATGACCCAACAGGTACAAATCACCAATAGAGTCCAGTATTTTATGTTTGACAAATTCATTGTCATAGCGCAGACCATCTTCATTTAAAATTCTGTAATCATCCAGTACAATGGCATTTTCCTGGCTTCCACCCAGTGCGAGATTATTTAATCTCAAATGTTCAATATCTTTCTGAAAACCAAATGTCCTGGCCCGACTCACTTCTTTCACAAATGAAGTTGTTGAAAAATTTATTTCGCAGATCTGCTTTTCAGCCGTAAACAGAGGATGATCGAAATCTATTTCAAAACTTACTTTAAAGCCATTAAATGGCTCAAATTTCACCCATTTATCTTTATCTTCTACCTTTACGGTTTTTTTGATACGTATAAATTTTTTGGCCGCAGACTGCTCAACAATACCGGCTGATTGAATCAGGAAAACAAAAGGTCCGGCACTTCCATCCATAATTGGAACTTCTTCAGCACTTAAGTCTATATATGCATTATCAATTCCAAGCCCAGCCATTGCAGATAATAAATGTTCGACTGTCGATATACGTGCGCCATCCTGGGTTAAGGTAGTAGATAATTTAGTATCACCTACATTTTCAGGGCGAGCTAATATTTCTATAGGGTCATCCAGGTCTATACGACGAAATCTAATACCTGAATTAACGGGGGCTGGGCGTAATGTTAAATAAACTTTTTTGCCCGTATGCAAACCAACACCCATGGCGCGGATCACATTTTTCAGTGTGCGTTGCTTGATCAAAGAAATATCCTGAAATAAAAAGAAAGATATTAAGGCTATCTTAGATAACTTTTATATCTGTTAATTATGGCTTATAAATCCTGATTAATCAATCCACTAATCAGCAGCGTTGCCCCGTACATCGATGATTCATGCGACTAAGCTGATTAGCGGTTTCGAATCTGGCTTTTCTGTACATCCAGCACGTAGGCATGAATCATTTCCTGTGCTGAAGCTGAAATTTTAGTAAATTCACAGCGACATATATCCCGTTGCTTGGCAACCACTCTAATAGTGACTGGAAAGACTATATCCTCACTGGCCATAGTCAGTGTTCCTGCAGCTGTAACACCTTCCTTAAAGTTACTACTACGAAAACAACATCCTGTACCACTGATATTCACAAGATAACAGGAATTACCGGCTGCTTTTAGCAATATTGGTCGACCACTGTCAGGTCTTATGCGAAATGCATCCCGATGATCATTGTCATCACCAGCAAACTCCAGATCATTTTTCTTTTTTCTCCAGAACAAACTCAACCCTCCTATTAATTGCTCTATTTTCAGCTGTGTCATTCGGCACCAGGGGAATGAAGTCAGCATAACCCGTCGCGCTCATTCTTTCAGGGTCCAGACCCTGTTGAATAAAATAACGCAAAACTGTTGTTGCCCTGATTGCTGACAACTCCCAGTTTGATGGAAACTGTTCTGTTTCTATCGAAAGATCATCAGTATGCCCCCTGATAGCAATAGAATAATCAGGGTTTTCTCTAAATATCTGCATTAAATTATTAAAAATAACTTCTGCACTTTCCTTCAGATTAGCCTCTCCTGAAGCAAATAAAAACCTGCCGTCAATACTTATATTAATTTGATCTCCGACCAGCTCCAAAGACATACTTTTAGAAAGGTCCGTGTTTTCAAGCATACTTTGTATATCAGAATAAACCTTGGGATTCAGTGTTTGAATTACGTCCGGTGACGGATTCAAACCCAGCATATCTTCAACCGCTTTAAGCGGTTCAGGGTCTCTTCCCGCTCTTGCAGCATAGTCAATTACGCTTATCTGCTCTCCCTCCCCATCCAGAACACTTATGTCTGAAATTCGAGCTCGAAAAGCCTTATCATCATAATCCGCCAGCGTATATAACAATATAAAAAACACCAGAATTAGTGTCATCATATCGGCAAACGTCACAATCCAGCTATTGCTATTATCATCCTGCTCGAATTGCTCCAGTAAACTCGAACCATCCATATCACTGATTCCGCTCGTTTAAGGTCTGCATCGGTTTTCTCTTTTTGGCAGGCACAAACGAAGAAAGCTTTTCATATACAGACAAGGGGTTATTATCCTGCAAAATACTCACCGCCCCCTGGAAAATTATTTCAAAATTCATCACTTCTGCCATTGTTCGCGATCGTAATTTGCCGGCAATAGGTAAAAATATAACGGTTGCCAGTAGCGTTCCGTAAAATGTCGTTAACAGCGCAACAGCCATTGCAGGCCCCAGGTTTTCCGGATCTGCCAGCAATGAAAGCATTTGAATCAAACCGATTAATGTCCCTAACATACCAAAAGAAGGGGCATATAAAGCCATTTTCTTGAAAACATCCTGCACAATAAAGTGACGCATTTGCATCGATTCAATTTCAGTCCGCATGGCTGAACGCAAAGTCTCCTCATCCGCTGCATCTGCTATTAAGGTACATACTCTTTTCAAAAATGGAGAATTAGTTTTCACATCGACCAGACTGAGCAGACCTTTCCTACGACTGATTGTCCCTAGCTTGATCATCGTATTGATCAACTCCTGTGAATCCTGTTTGGGCGAAGAAAACACAAAGTAAGCACTTTTAAAAGCATTCAAAACATCCCTGGATTGAAAAGTCAGCAGCGTCGCCGCCATGGTTCCACCCATGACAATCATCGCACCCTGTACATTCATGAAATTGTGAATATCCCCACCTAAAAATATGGCAGAGACAATCAACCCAATTCCAGAAATTATGCCTATCAAAGAGGCTAAATCCATACTCTTATGCCTGTTATGTGTGTCACGTGAAAATATCCGGATACATTCAGGATATATCTAATTTCAAAAAGCTGTTATTTTTATCGGCTTTGAATATATATACTTTAGCTGCTTACTCATAAAATTCCACTTTACTCTATACAAATGCTGTCAAATATAATTCCCTGCGCTAATAGCCTTTATTCATGAATAGTTCAATGTGATAATAAGCCTTTAATTATGCAATTTACCGGGAATAACTATGGTCGCTAGAAATAGAGCACGAACAGAAGAAGAATTTATTTACCTGATCAACCAGGCATTAGATGAAATCTTCGATCTTCGCGCAGCCATTGAATACGACGAAGAGTTTATGGATAACGCACCAATGATTGTAGAGCCACTGAATAACGGATTAACCCGCCTGCTGAATGCCGTTAAATCTGGTGAATATACACCCGGTGAAGGAGACTATGTCGAATTTCTGCATTTGCTAAAAAATACTGATCAGCGTGCTATTCCTTTCTGGTCTGTTTTAAAACTTATACTGGATACTCACAATGAAGGTTATCAGGGGCTGGACGAATGATAAACAAAGACTCTCCATTCTATGGGCTTGAAGTTGAAGATAACCCGGTACTGGAAGTCACCGCTCAGGAACATACTCTGCAACAGAATCTTGATCAGTACATGCAGCACTTTAATGCACTTGCAGCTAATAGTAATGAGCTGGAAAAAGCCAAACTGATGCTCGATATCGCAGAATGCCACCTGGGACTCGATCAGCAAAAAGAAGCGCATGACTGGGCAGAAAAAACTTTCCAGACATTTATCAGTAATAGAGAATGGCAACTGGCTGTAGATTGTTGTGACATTATTTACAACAGTGGTCAGGATGATTCACTGATAGCTCTGGGGAATGGCATCTGGTTAGCGGTTACTTTCCCGGTGGACCCGAATATTAGTGTACAAATGTTACATCATATAGTCGATGAGACGCCGGATGACTCAGATGGCGCTGCGGTGGCTGCTATGCTCGCACATTACCTGGCTGAAACTCGAGCAGATGATAAAGATCATAAAAACCTGACATTTTTAACTAACCAGATAACCGCTCAGGTGGCGAAACGACACCGGGGTATTGCTGATGAAAAAACCATGCAGACCTGGATAAAAATGTATGAACTGGATGATGTAACTAAGTTATTACCCAAAATGGCCATAATTCTGGATACGATAGTGGGAGAAAACTGGTGGTACGACCGCGATGAGATTCGTAGTCAGTTACCGGTAAACTAAATAAAGATTGTTTCACCACGAAGACACGAAGTTCACGAAGAAGAACAGCTAAAGTAACCGGATAACTCAATTATTGCTATTATTTTTCTGATTACAGCCGAGACTGCGCCAGTTATTATTTTGCGCAAATTCAAACTAAAGTGTCCAGTTAGTGAGGTGTCAGAGTTGGTCATCTCAAGATTAAATCGAAGTTTTTCTCATGTTGTTACTGAAAACCAGTAAATCCAGTGTTACTGCCGAATTCTATATCAGAAATTCAGATAATGGCTGAAGGACAGGGGGAGTCAGGTATCATTTTGATAAAAATTATTGCCTTTCAAAATTTTACCTTCGCGATCTCCGTGTCTTCGTGGTAAATATCTTTTGATTTTTTATTTACGTTAAGTAGATACAATGAAATAACAATTTAAACGCTACAACTACCGGTTTGATCATAAACAGACATTACAGACTTCAACTCCTTGATAACTGTTTTTTGCTCATCTCTGTTCAGTTTGAGAAGCTCTCCACAATTCTGCTGAGCTTTTTTATCGTGCAGAATCGCATTGACATATCGACAACCACGTTCACAAATTGAATGAGTGACGCGATCAATCCGAGAGTTTTTCATTAATCCCACCCTTAGTTACTTTAGGTAAAAAAAGAAGTATACCCCTACAAAGTCCATTAGAAAATGATAATATTGCTTTTTTAAGAATTAACTGGAGTCTAATGTGAGTTTCCGCACCATACAATTATCTGGCATGAAAATAAGTAACATTGAAAGTGATGGCGATACTGCCAGTATCGAAATTTCTTATGCAATTATTATCAAAAACATGGATGACGCCGAACAGGATACTCGCTGGTATGGCAAAGCTCTGATGAAAATCAGTGAACTGGTTATAGATACTGATGAGTTACCAGAATTTCCTGCCACCGTTAAAAGTGCCGATATCAAAGACAACCAGATAACCTATCGTGATGAGTCAGCGATTCCACTCAAAACCCATGGCAACGTCGGAATTACCCTGCAGTTTGAAAATTTTGATTCACCCGTTAAATTCATCGGTGAACAAATGGATTTTGATCTAACTGAGCACGAAAAATATATAGAACATATATAACCGCCGATGAATTTAGTGAGGAAAAGTCATTTATGGCAGATTTCCTTCATGACCACCTGAGTCCGGCAGGTCATTCAATATCAGGATTTACAAACGCATAAATGTTTCGCGGTAGTAAACCATCTCATCTATCGATTCTTTGATATCATCCAGAGCCAGATGCGCGCCTTTTTTATTGAATCCTGTCAACAAATCCGGTTTCCATAATCTCGCCAGCTCTTTTAACGTACTGACATCCAGGTTTCTATAATGAAAAAATGATTCCAGCTCAGGCATTAACCTGGCCATAAACCGTCGATCCTGACAGATACTATTGCCACACATCGGAGATTCCCCTGCTGGAACGTAGTTCTTAAGAAAATCAAGCGTATTCTGCTCGGCCTGTGCCATCGAAAACTGACTATTTTTGATCCGCTCAACCAGTCCGGATTCACCGTGATGTTTGGTATTCCACTCATCCATGCCACCTAAGATTTCATCTGGCTGATAAATGGCAATCACCGGCCCCTGATCAAGAATATTCAAATCTTTATCTGTCACGATGGTTGCTATTTCTATAATTTGATCCTGCTGAGGCTCCAGGCCGGTCATTTCAAGGTCGATCCAGATTAAGTTTGTGGTATTAACTGTCATGTATTTTCTCTAAAAGTTGGAAGGAAACTGTGAGTACGACTATTTATAGTGACTTTTCCAGATTCCACTTAATTATGGGAGTAAGCATTACCCACCAGTCACTCATAGTTATTTTCTTATGAAATTACAGTAAACTATAGCAACCTGAAAACTATTTAGAAACTTAATGCATACATTTACCCTGATATTTCTGGCTTTCCTGTTAGCCTCGGTATTGACCAGGCTATGGCTTTCACAACGTCAAATCAAGCATATACAGGCACATAAAAATAAGGTGCCAGATGCTTTTGCCGAAAAAATAACCCTTGAAGAACATCAAAAGGCTGCCGACTATTCAACAACAAAATTGAAACTTGGTCGGTTTACCCTTGCCTGGGAAACTCTCTGGTTACTGACCTGGACACTCGGCGGAGCGCTTGGCATGGTAGATGGCTGGTGGTTACAATATGAACTCTCCCCGTTATGGACTGGTATCAGTGTCATTCTCAGCATGACTGTTTTAATGAGCCTGCTGGATTTACCTTTTTCGCTGTATTCAACCTTTGTCATTGAAGAACGTTTCGGTTTCAACAAGACGACCTTTAAAACATGGATTACAGACCTGCTTAAATCGACCGCATTAATGCTGGTTATTGGCGTACCGCTTATCGCTGTCATTTTATGGCTGATGAACCAGGCAGGACCAAACTGGTGGATTTATGCCTGGTCGGTATGGACCGCGTTCAGCCTGTTAATGATGTGGGCCTACCCTGCCTTTATTGCCCCTATTTTCAATAAATTTACAGCGCTGGAAGACGAATCACTGAAATCCAGAATAGATGCGTTACTACATCGCTGTGGCTTTAAGAGTAAAGGTGTCTTTGTGGTTGATGGTTCTAAACGTTCAGCCCATGGAAATGCTTACTTTACCGGTTTTGGTAGTAATAAACGTATCGTATTTTACGATACCCTGCTGGAGTCCCTGTCTGAAAATGAAGTTGAAGCTGTACTGGCCCATGAACTCGGACACTTCAAACGTAACCATATTAAAAAATCTCTGGTGATTTCCGTTTTAATGACCCTTGGCGGATTCGCATTACTGGCATGGCTGATGAATTCCCCGTGGTTTTATTCTGCTATGGGTGTAAATATGCCATCAACCCACACCGCTCTATTGCTATTTATGTTCATTATGCCAGTATTCTCTTATTTCATAAGTCCGCTATTCTCTGCCATGTCTCGTAAACATGAGTTTGAAGCGGATGACTTTGCCAGGCAGCAGAGTGATTATCGAGCGCTGGTATCAGCTTTGGTCAATATGTACCGAGAAAATGCCAGCACGTTAACTCCCGATCCTATACACTCGATGTTTTATGACTCACATCCTCCAGCATCGATTCGAATTGCTCACCTCGAAACTAATTAATCAGGAAAATTCATATGAGAAATATCATTTTATTTTTAGTCGCTACAGGGTTTACAGCTTCAGCTATTGCTGTAGATATAAAGAACGGTGATACATTACACGCTGACAATTGCACCAGGTGCCATGACACTTCTGTTTACACTCGGGCAAATAAAAGAGTCAAAACTTTACCCAAGCTTGGTACTCAGGTACGCATGTGCAAAGATAACCTGGGAATCACCTGGTTTGATGATGAAGTTGAAGATGTAACGGGTTTTTTAAATACAAATTACTATCACTTTTAATGCCTTCAAAGCTGAGCAGTGAAAATATTCAAACCAGTCTGCGACTACTACATGCAGACTGGTCATTGGATACTGACTCAGGTGTCATTCGACGTATAGTTAAATTTGATGATTTTTATCAAACCATGGCTTTTGCCAATTCTGTCGCCTGGATATCACACCGGCAAGATCATCACCCTGACCTGTTAATCACTTATAAAACCTGCCGGGTTGATTTATTTACCCACTCGGTTAAAGGCTTAACTGAGAAGGATTTTATCTGCGCCAAAGCCATCGATAGCCTTTTGACATAAAAACATGGCAAAGCGCAAACTCAGTCACCAGCAGAAAAGACGCATACAAAAAGCCCAGCTATCCGTTAACCTGGATGATGACAACACCCACCAGGGGTTAGTCATCTCTCACCATGGTGGTGAAGTAGAAATCCAGCCAGACACAGCCAATATTTCGAATATCCACTGTAAATTACGTACCAACCTTGGCGTTATCGTGTGTGGCGATCAGGTTTATTATCGCGAGGAAAATAATGGTCTGAGTATTATAGCGATCAGACCCCGACAGAATCTTTTGCAAAGACTGGATGGTTTCGGGCAGTTAAAAGCCGTTGCCGCCAATGTGACACAATTACTTATCTGTCTGTCGATAACGCCTGAACCAAATCTATTTTTACTTGATCAATACCTGTTATCAGCTGAACAACAGCACATTGATGTAGTCATCGTGTTAAACAAGATAGATCTGGTTGATGAGCAGAATTCCGACCCTTTTGACTTGAAAAAAATATACCAGCCAATGGGTTATGACGTGATACATACCAGCATCATAAAAAACATCAATATCGATGCGTTACAAAAACACTGCATTGACCATATTAATGTCATTAGCGGTGTGTCAGGTGTTGGCAAATCATCAATTACCAAAGCTATCCTGCCCGAAACGGAGATTCCCATTGGAGAAATTTCAGAAGTGAACCAGGAAGGAAAACACACCACCCGCACCAGTCGACTGTACCACCTGCCATTGGGTGGTTTGTTAATAGATACTCCAGGAGTACGTGGCTTTAATCCAGTATTTGATAAAAATATTCCGATCGCATCAGGTTTCAGAGAAATCAACAAGCTGGCCCAACTTTGTCAGTTTAGCAACTGCAAACATACCCATGAACCCAAATGTGCAGTCACCAAAGCACTCAAATTGGGAGAAATCAGTCAAATAAGATACGATAATTACTTAAAGCTGTTGCAGGAAAGCGAGAAATAACTAGCATAGAGCCTTTGATTCAAAAGAGCCCACCATCCGTGTTAAAAGATAGCTTAAATAATATACATATCAGTTCCGAAAAAATTCTGGTTACTCCCCAGGCTTTAAAACAGGAATTGCCGATTTCTGATCACGTACTCAACAATATCAGGAATTCCCGTCAACAAATTGCCGATATCATCCATCATAGAGATCACCGATTGTTAGTCATTTGTGGCCCCTGCTCCATTCACGATATTGATGCTGCAAAAGAATATGCTTCACGTCTGAAAAAACTGCAACTTGAACTTGCTGACAGTTTATATATCGTTATGCGTGTTTACTTTGAAAAGCCTCGTACCACGGTGGGCTGGAAAGGGTTGATTAATGATCCTTATCTGGATGGCACATTTAATATAGAGGATGGACTTCGAATAGCACGCAAATTATTAATTGACTTTGCCGAAATGGAACTCCCTATGGGTACCGAAGCGCTGGACCCCATCAGCCCGCAATATCTCGGAGAGTTTTTCAGCTGGTCGGCGATAGGTGCACGCACTACCGAATCACAAACACACCGTGAGATGGCCAGCGGTCTATCCATGCCGGTCGGGTTTAAAAATAGCACCAACGGTAGCCTGGGCACAGCCATAGATGCTCTGAGAGCGGCTGCCTCCAGCCATAGCTTTATGGGCATCAATCAACAGGGCCAGGTAGCTGTTATTCAAACAGAAGGCAATCCTGATGGTCATATCATTATGCGTGGCGGAAAAAGCTGCAACTATGATTCGGTGCAAATAGCACTGGGTGAAGACAAGTTAAAAGCCGCCAATGTCAACAGCGCCTTAATGGTCGACTGTAGCCACAGTAATTCAAACAAGGATTATACTCGTCAACCTTTAGTCGCATGCGACGTCATGAACCAGATACTGGAAGGTAATCAATCCATTATTGGCATCATGCTGGAAAGCCATCTTAATGAGGGTAACCAGTCATCATCACAGCCACTGGAAGCAATGAAATATGGTGTATCCATTACTGATGCCTGTATTAACTGGGACACAACAGAAGACCTTTTACGCAAAATGGCCAAAAAATTAGCCAAAAAATTGCAACAGCGAGTTAAAAGTTAGTCTAGGTTAATTTTCCTGCATTCCCTTTTAGTGCATGTTTCTAGCTTTATTGACTTGCTAAAGTTTCTGAGTAAGTATTCATTTAATCTCAAGCTATAACTCTATAAATTCCTAAAAGGAGGATAAAATGACACAGGTACTGGATGTAGTAAAAGCCGGCGTAGTGACTGGTGATGACGTACAAAAAGTTTTTCAGGTTGCCAAAGACGAAGGATTCGCCATACCGGCAGTCAACGTAGTTGGTTCCAACTCTGTTAACGCGGTAATAGAAGCAGCCGCCAAAGCGAAATCACCGATCATGGTTCAATTCTCCAGCGGTGGCGCTGGCTTTTATGCAGGAAAAGACTGCCCGGCCGACAATCCTATGGTGTTAGGTGCTGTTTCCGGAGCCCTGCATGTACACGCCATGTCTGAAGCTTATGCTGTACCTGTCATTCTGCACACTGATCACGCTGCGCGAAAATTATTGCCCTGGATCGACGGTATGCTGGATGCCGGTGAAGCTTATTATGAAAAACATGGCAAACCACTATTCAGTTCGCACATGATCGATCTCTCTGCCGAATCTCTGGAAGAGAATATAACCATCTGCGAGAAATACCTGCAGCGAATGAGTAAAATTGGCATGACGCTTGAAATTGAATTAGGGGTAACCGGCGGTGAAGAGGATGGCGTGGATAATACGCATCTGGATAACGCATCTCTTTACACACAACCGGAAGACGTCGCCCTGGCTTATGAACGTTTAAGTGCAATCAGTGATAAATTCACCATCGCCGCTTCGTTTGGTAATGTTCACGGTGTGTATAAACCCGGCAATGTCCACCTGACACCAAAAATTTTAGACAATTCACAAAAGTATGTGCAGCAAAAATTTTCGACTGCCGATCGCCCACTGAACCTGGTATTTCATGGTGGTTCAGGCTCTGCTCGTGAAGAAATTCGTGAAGCCATTTCTTATGGTGTGATCAAAATGAATATAGATACCGATACTCAGTGGGCAACCTGGAAAGGTGTTCATGACTATGAAGCAGATCATCATGACTACCTGCAAAGCCAGATCGGTAACCCCGAAGGAGATGAAAAACCGAATAAAAAAATCTACGATCCACGCATGTGGTTACGTGCCGGTGAAGTTGCTATGGTGAAGCGACTGCTAGAAGCATTCGAAGATCTCAACTGTATCAACCGAAACTAAGGAAAACAGGTTCGGGGTCGAATACAAGGATAATAAGGAAACTGGAGTTGTTGATTAAAACTGTCCAGTTAAGCAAAACTCAACCTTTCGACTCCGACACTTTTCAGCATCTGTAGAATATGAAGTGCATTGATCAGGGCGTATAGAACTTAACCAAATTTAAACTGAAATTTACAGGCAAAGCCTGTCAATATTTTTCCAGCATAGCCGGATCAAATGAATCCGTAGAGAGACTCAACCTGACTTCCTGCATACGCCCTTCAAGCGCCTTTATCTTTAGAACAAGGTTTTCAATCGTGATGGTATTGTCATCCAGTTCATACAATTGTTTAGAACCTTTATACTGAAAATTCATGATAATCATGGCATCGAGGTCATTCTCTTCGAGCTTCGCTTCTATTTTGCGTTGTTTACGATAAATCCGATTCAATATTTGCTTTAAATCCCATACATACACCACTTCAAACAAAAAAGGATGGCGGCGTAATTTACTCAATACAAAGATGACTATAATGGCTGCAACAGCTACTCCGCCAAGATTAAACCAGAAATGCGGTGCTTCAGGAGTACTGAAAACCTGAATTAGCAGCGATGAAGTAATTAGCGTGAGGAAAAGCAGGGCTACAACAATTCCGCCAAATACGATTTTTAGATGCCTGCTATATCTGGATTTATCTATTTCTTTTAATTTCATACCTGAACCAGTTTTAAAACCACCGAGGTTATTAAAGTTACAAATTTAGCTTAAACAATAGTAAGCCATCAAAAACCTTCTCTTACCTTATTTGTGTAAAGCCAAGAGTCTTTTGCAGTAAATATAACTTAAAATGACCCGATACATTGACATCATTACAAGAATTCGTAACCTCTGTCGACTGATGAATAGTCGGTCTGAATCGAGAGCACAAAAAAATGAGTAATCTTGCACAAGCTAAATTTAATATGATTGAACAGCAAATTCGCCCCTGGGAGGTGCTCGATACCCAGGTACTGGATGTGTTTAATACTATAGAACGTGCTCATTTTGTACCTGAACAATATAAAGGTCTGGCTTATGCTGATTGCCAGTTGCCGGTTGTCGAAGGTGAATCCATGTTACCTCCTACAGTTGAAGGTCGTATGTTGCAGGCTCTCAGACTTAAACCCAGCGATAGTGTGCTGGAAATAGGTACCTGCTGTGGTTACATAACAGCCTGCCTGGCCTCATTAGCAAACCACGTGACCAGTCTCGATAAACATACAGAAGCCACTACAATGGCGTCCGACAGGTTACAGCAAAATAATATTACTAATGTTGAGCTACAGACTATACAATCACTCGCAGATGTCACCGTTACAGAACGTTATGACGCCATCGCTATCGGTGCCGGTTCTTTAAGCAGCGTACCTCAAAATTTAAAGAATGCTCTGGTCATCGGTGGCCGACTGTTTGCTATCACCGGATCATCACCTGCCAAGCAGGCTCAGCTTATGACACGGGTAAATCAGACTGAGTGGAAAGTGGAAAATTTATTCGAAACTGATATTCCAGATATCAGCTGATTATCTGCACCGAACATGCAGCGTTACAGTGCCCATCAGCTGGCAGGATACCTTAAGTCCCATACTCCACGCTTAATCGATGTACGCGAACCCTGGGAATTTGACATCTGTCAGATTGAAAACAGTGAATTATTACCGATGGGCAGGGTTCCATCCTCACTGCAGCTATTTCATGAATCAGCAGAATATGTAATTATATGTCATCATGGTATTCGAAGTATGCAGGTCATAAACTTTCTGACACATCATGGCATCCACAACACCATTAATCTTGATGGTGGAGTAGATGCATGGGCCAGGGAAATTGATTTATCAATGCCGGTATATTAAAAGTCGCTTAAACAACGTTTAGAAACTTTCTCCAAATTATTGAGATAACAACATGAAACAACACATCAGTTTTTTGCTGACCTGCAGCCTGTTTACAATATTCAGCACTTCTATCAAGGCAATGGATCTTATCCAGGTACAGAACCTGGCCTATGAACAGGATGCCCAGCTGATGATTGCCCGAAGCAATCTTGAGTCAACCCGTTATTTACTACCTCAGGTTCAATCTGCAAATAAACCACAAATCAATTTAGATGCAAATGCCACCTATCAGGATACAGGTAACACTCTTACTTATGACGATAAAGTCAGCAGCCTGGGTTATACCTTAAGTCTGCAGCAAAGCCTTTACAACAGTGAAACTATCGCCCAGTCGAATGCTGTCGAAGCTAATATCTTACAATCTGAAGCCGAATATAAGGCCGCCCAACAGGATTTAATTGTTCGAACCACAGAAGCCTATTTTAATATTTTATCAGCAGAAGACAGTGTTGAGTTTGCCCAGGCTGAAAAAAATGCGATTGGGCGCCAGCTTGAACAGGCTAAAAAACGTTTTGAAGTCGGGCTCATTGCCATCACTGACGTAAAAGAAGCACAGGCCAGCTATGACTTATCGGTCTCTCAGGAAATAATCGCTAATAATGCGCTGGATAATGCTCGTGAAGCACTGCAGGTCATTATCGGACAACCGCTAACTGAAGCACTGAATAAACTGGGAGATGGTGTTGAATTAATTATCCCGCAACCGGCAAAAGGTTCAGCCTGGGTAAAACAGGCCCTGAAAAATAACCTCAACCTGGTCTCAACCGAGGCCGCCCTGCAGGCAGCCAATGAAAATCGTAAAATTGCAAAGTCAGCTAAAAAGCCAACTGTTAACTTCATTGCCAGTTATGGAGGAAATACCATAGATAGTGATACTTCAGGTAACTATGACACGGATAATTTAACACTCAGCGTTCAACTGAATATGCCTCTCTATACTGGTGGAAGAACCAGTGCGGCTATCAGCAAGGCGGAAGCTGATTACGCCTCTGCTCAAAATAATTTGTTATTGCAAAAGCGTTTGACTGCGCAACAAACCAGTACCGCATTTTTAGCTGTAGTGTCAGGCATAGGACAGGTTAATGCACTGAAACAGGCATTAATTTCTACTACAGCAGCGCTGGAAGCCACTGAAGCAGGTTTCGATGTTGGCACACGAACCTCGGTCGATGTTTTAAATTCTTTGCGTGAAACCTACGGCTCTAAACGAGACTATGCCTCTTCACGCTATAACTACCTGATTAATACGTTAAAATTAAAACAGGCTGCAGGTCTGCTGTCAGCGGATGATATTCCAGCCCTTAACCAGTGGTTAATTAAATAATTAATGATAGCCTGACGGTTTTCCACAGATAACTTCACAATTCGGATATGGCAAAACACAAATCAACGCTGTTTCGTGCTACCGATTATCTGCACCCGAAATACTGGTTAATGTGGCTCACTTTTGGATTATTAAGATTTATTACTCTGTTCCCCTACTCTGTTCACCTGAGCGTCGGACGCATTTTAGGTCGAATAATTCATCGGATAGCTGGCAGGAGAGAGCACATTGTTGATACCAATCTGCAACTTTGTTTCCCGCGAAAAACATCTGCAGAGCGTAATCAAATTAAAAATAGTTCGTATGAAAATCTGGGAATTTCATTACTTGAGCTGGCCATGTGCTGGTGGTGGAAGCCGCAGCGGCTAAAACCACTGGTCGAAGTACGCGGCCTGCAACATGTTGAAAAATGCCTGCAAAATAAGCAGGCCGTTATTCTACTTAGCGGACATTTTACTTCTCTCGAACTGGGCGGACGCCTGCTGGCTCTTTTATTGCCTTTTCAGGCGATGTATCGCACCCAGAAAAACCCGCTTTTTGACAGTCTTTTATTTACCAAGCGCAGTGGCTACCTGGTAGATGTTATTTCGCGCAAAAATACACGTCGACTGATCAAAGGCATTAGAAACCTGATCCCCACATGGTACGCACCCGATCAGAATTTTGCACGTGAACGTAATGTCTTCGCGCCTTTTTTTGGTGTGCCGACCGCCACCATTACTGCCAGCTCCCGTCTGGCTGAATCAGGAAATGCGGTCATGTTACCGTATTATCCCGAACGAAAATCCGATGGCAGTGGTTATATTTTATGGATTGAACCACCGCTAGAAAATTTCCCCAGTGGCGACGACCTCACCGATGCGACTGCCATCAACTTATCAATTGAAAAGTTTGTACTGAAAAACCCGGATCAATACATGTGGGTGCATCAACGTTTTAAAACCAGGCCACCAGGTGAACCCAAAATTTACTGATGCCTGTATCCAGACCAGCATTTAGTTATCGCCTGCTCTCCTTTACACTTTTACCAATATGGTTTTTTCACGCTGCCTGGCAGGCCTTAAAAAACCATCAGCTTGAATATTTATGGCAACGCTCAGGTTTCTTCCCGGACAAGGAATGTAAACAGCAGCTGTGGATACATGCTTCATCAGTTGGCGAAATTGAATTAATTAAACCTCTGGTACTGTCTTTACACAAAGATCAGGCCATTTTAGTCACTACTTTTACTGTCACCGGTTACCAGCATGCCTTACGCATTCTGCCAGATAACGTAACAGTAAGAGCCTTGCCCATAGACCTGATGCCTATCAGTCAACATTTTATTCGGCGATACAATTTCAAACTGGCGTTAATAGCAGAAACTGAACTGTGGCCAGAGACACTGTATCAAACTGCAAAAAATGGGATTCCTCTAGTTCAAATTAATGCCAGACTTTCCAGTAAATCTCTAAACACTTCAAACTGGAGCAATAAAATATTACGGCAAACTTTAGGTTATTTTGATCAATACCTTACCCGTACTGAACAGGACGTGACTAATTTAGTATCCATGGGAGTACCGTTAAATAAAATAACCGTCGCTGGGAATTTAAAATACGCTCACATAGCGTCAAACAGTCATGACAAGTTGATAAAACAGCCCTATATTTTATTTGCTTCTACCCATCATCCAGAAGAAAATTTATTTGCAGGTCTCATCAATACTTTACAGCTTACCCAATTAATCGTCATCGCACCTCGTCACCCGCAACGAGCAAAAGATATCCTGAAAAGCCTGCAACCACTCGGCCTGACGATAAAACAACGCAGCCTGGGACAGGCCATCACAGATGATACTCAAATCTACCTGGCCGATACTCTGGGGGAATTAAAAAACTTCATGGCATTTGCCGATCTGGTCATTATGGGTGGATCATTCGAAGAAACAGGTGGACATAATGTGCTGGAACCTGTGCGGCTGGGTAAAGCCGTTATCACCGGCCCAAGCGATCAAAACATTCGGCAGGACATTGCTTTATTACTAAAACATGACGCCATTGTTCAGGTTAAGGGCATCGAGCAGTTAGCAATAACAATAAGTTATATATTGCAGTATCCGGCAGCACTGGAAAAACTCTCCAATAATGCGAAAAAGGTCATGCAGGCACAAAATCACATTCTTCAAAACTATTTAGACGTAATAAAAGGCTACCTGTAACCTTCAATCAATTGCTGCCATTGAGTCAGGCTAAAATTGAAAGCTAAACCCTGCTTATGCCTTGAGGTCTGTATTTTTTTTAATGAACGTAACAGGCGTTGAATATTATTATCAGCAGCTGTACCCAACGGCGATACGATTTTAGCTTTATCAAAATCAATAATACTGAACTGCCCGTTGTCATCGATAAGAATATTATTGGCGTTTAAATCAGCATGAAAGATATCTGCCTGATGTAGACGTTTAATTACCCCTCCGAGTTCAAACCACTGTTGATCAGCTAGTGTACTGTCAAATAACCAGCCTGCCAACGTACCTGAATTGTTGATAAAACGGCTAATGATGGATGCACGATAAAACAGGCCGTTTTTTTGCACACAAAATGCCACCACTTCCGGCACAGGCAAAAGCTTTTGGAATGCATGCTGGGTAACCTGCTGTTCCTGATAAGGCCGACTATTTTTCAGCCCTGTCCATAAATACTGATCACGTAAAAAACGGGCTATTAATCCACCTCGTAAATAATGCCGTAGAACATAAAACTGACGCTGAATAGTTATTTTCTGGCTGGCTCCCCGGCCACCGGTTAGTGCTTCGGAATTATTTTTGGTATGCCAGTAAGACAACTCAAAATCCCTCTGAGTGAACTGGTAGTCAATGGTTTCCAGCTGTTTAATAATGAGTTGATTAATTGGCATAATTTTGAGATTTTATTGAGATGGTATTGTATCCCAGTCTTCGGTAAAGTAACGGGAACTTTACCAGCATTCCCTGACCATAGGAAAATTAGTGACACAAATCAATCACAGCAATTTTATCAGGCGGACTATCCAGCAATCCATCGATTTAAAAACCAGCCTGTTACAGCACGACGATTTAATCGAAAACATCAATAAAGTAAGTAACCGCTGCCTTGAAATGTTCCACAATGGTAATCGTCTGTTAATAGCCGGAAATGGTGGAAGCGCAGCTGACGCACAACATATCGCCGCTGAATTTGTCTGCCGGTTTAATTTTGAGCGCCCCGGCCTGCCTGCTATGGCGCTGGCAACTAATTATTCTGTTATCACCGCTGCAGGTAATGATTATAGTTTTGACGATGTATTCTCCCGCGAAATTGAAGCCAATGGTAAAAGCGGCGATATTTTTATTGGCATTTCAACTTCCGGAAATTCCACCAATATACTAAAAGCCATGCAGGCCAGTCAGCAGGCAGGTATCTATACAGTCGGTCTATCAGGTAGTGGTGGAGCTATTCAAAACGAAGCAGATATTTGCCTGAATGTGCCTTCTGACTGTACCCCGCGTATCCAGGAATGCCATATCCTGATCGGCCATATACTTTGTGAAATTGTTGAAACCAATTTATTTCCAAGACTGTAACGCTTTCCATGAATGCCCTTACTTTTGATCAGCCACCAGAATCTTTGTGTATATTACGTTTGTCAGCCATAGGGGATGTAACTCATATGTTGCCGGTTATAGCGACCCTGCAACAGCAATGGCCAGATACAAAAATAAGCTGGATTATCGGCACCATCGAATACCAGCTGGTTAAATCTTTACCCGGCATTGAGTTTATTATTTTTAATAAGAATAACGGTTTTGCAGAATATAAAAAATTACGCAAAACGCTTTCCGGACGTCGTTTCGATGTTTTATTAATGATGCAGGTTGCGCTGCGTGCTAATTTAATCAGCCTGTTGATTAAAGCGAAACTAAAAATTGGCTATGATAAAAAGCGGGCCAGGGATTTTCACGGATGGTTTTGTAACCAGCAAATTGAAGGCCCGTATCGTGTGCATGTACTTGATACCTTCTTTCAGTTTATAGAAAAGCTGGGCATTACCCGACGAAACATGAACTGGTTGTTAAAGCCTGAAGAAGCCAGTCAGCAATTTGCTCATCAACATATTAATAATCAACCGACAGTCATTATTAACCCCTGCAGCAGTGCTCGCAAAAATAACTGGCGAAACTGGCCAATACAATATTATGCGGAAGTGATAGACAGCCTGATGCAACAGGATATCAGGGTTATACTAACCGGCGGCCCGGACTCTAATGAAATAAATTTCTCCAGGGATATAATTCAACTTTGCAGCAAACAACCAGTCGACCTCGTTGGCAAAACCAGCCTGGCACAATTACTGGCTCTACTTGAGCAGGCCCGTTGCCTGATTGCTCCGGATACCGGCCCCGCTCATATGGGTACAGTTGCAGGTATTCCAGTGATAGGACTTTATGCCAGTAGTAATCCAGAGCGTTCCGGACCCTATAATAGTTTACAGATTACGGTGAATGCCTACCCTCAGGCGTTGCAGAAATTCAATCATAAAACGGTCGATGAAGCCCGTTGGGGACAACGCGTTCGAGATCCTGAAGTTATGAAAATGATTTCAGTTGATGACGTCATCGGCCATCTGAATTCATGCCTTGGAAATCAATCATAACTATGCTGCTTAATCATCGAAGAGAACTGTTTAACTCCATTTTATGGAGTGTCTTTTTTAACGGTGTTGTTGCCAGTGTCATATCTGTTCAGGGTATTTTGACAACGGCTCTAGCCGATTCCTGGTTTACTCTGCTTTACCTGGTACTGCAACAAGTCGGGCATTTTCAACTGTTATCTTTGCTGGTCGGTTTGCCACTACTTTTCCTCAGCCTGCTTTTACCCGTTAAAAAATTAATAACTGTATTCACAGTACTTTTCTTTAGTGCATTTATTTTACTGGTGTTTATCGATTATGAAGTATTTAAACTGTATCGATTTCATCTTAATGGAATGGTGTGGAATATGCTTACGGGTGGTGCCATGGATGAAATATTTGTATTTGATATTTCAAACATAATAACCTTTATTTTCTTTATCGCCAGCATCATTCTGCTACAACTTGGCATGCAATACTTCATCCGCCGACGTACAGAAAAAACAAATTCTGTCAATGGCTGGTATGTTTTTCTAGTGGTTTTCCTGTTGCAGTTTGGCGGTCAGGCTATTTATGCCTGGTCCGATGCATGGTATCGAGTGGAAATCATGTCTCAGACGCGTTTTATACCTTTTCCACAGGGTATGACTATTAAACGTTTTCTACGTGACAAAGGCTGGGCACCGGACATCCCTCAGGAGCTAAAACTTAAGGCGTCTGCCAGTGGCCGGTTTAACTATCCAGTACAGGCTCTTAAATGTGCCAGCCCCGAACAGAAACCGAATATCCTGTTTATCATCTCTGATAGCCTGCGCTATGACATGTTACAGCCTGAGATTATGCCAGTATGGTCGAAACTGGCAGCAGATAGTCAGGTATTCAATTTTCATTTGAGTACGGGTAATGCAACGCGTTTTGGCGTATATGGATTATTTAGTGGACTTTTTGCTCACTACTGGTTTGACTCTCTCAACACTCAGTCCAGTTCGGTCTTAATCGAAGAACTTAAAAATCAACAGTATGAGTTTGGCTTCTTTGCCAATGCCCGGTTGACCAGCCCGGAATTCGATAAAGCCATTTTCTCTGCCGTAAAGGATAAAATACCGGAAAAAACTAGCGGAAAAAATGTATTAGAACGCGAATATGAAATCACCCGGCAGGCCAAAACCTTCTTTCAGAAAAACACTAATAATCCTTTTTTTGGTTTAGTCTTTTTTGATGCGCCGCATGCCTACGTGAATCCCCCACAGGATGATAAATTTAAACCCGCCCTACAATCCCTGAATTACCTAAATATTGATAATGACTCTGACCCGGTTCCATTTCTAAATCGTTATAAAAATGCCGTACATTTTACCGATCGCTTAACCGGTGAACTGATTCAAATACTGGAACAGCAGGGTCTTATGGATAACACCATCATCATACTGACCGGCGATCATGGACAGGAGGCAAATGAAACTCATACTAATAGCTGGGGGCATAACAGTAATTTTTCAAAATACCAGATACAGGTACCGCTTGTTATTTACTGGCCTGGAAAAACACCAAAAACATATTCACAACTTACTTCCCATGTAGACGTAGTTCCCACACTTCTGCAGGAAGTTTTTTCCTGTTCTAATGATGTAAAAGAGTACAGTAACGGGCAATCCTTATTCGATCAGACTGAAAGAGATTTTGTACTGGTAAATAACTGGAACAATAAAGCAATAGTGAATAAAAGCAGTTTGAAAATATACCCCGATATAGGACCTGCTGAATACAGAACCTATGAAAATTACCAGATTCAGTCAAAAGAAAAGTCTAATAGCATTCCCACCTCAAAAGTCATTGAATCTATTTCGAGATTTTATAAATAATCAATTCTGCTGATTCTTATAGTCAGCAACAATTAAATATTCTTTCAATAGTTTTCGGTAGAACTCAAGGTTAATGACCGACATTTGTTTATCACTAACGGGTTCAGATACAGGGTTTGTTAACAATTTTTCTGCATCCGCCCAGGCGTAAAATGTTTTATTTTTACTGTCGAGCATTCCCTCCTGCAAAATAAATTCACCGCTCGTAGCCCAGCCATAGGCTTCACCATCTTTCTTATCCATGAAAGGCTGTCCAAAATTATAATAGCTGGCATTTGACAGGCTCAGCTCGAAAATGGTCGGGAACAGGTCATTATGCGAACCGGGTATGTTTCTGGAAACTGCTTTCAATTTATCCATTGACTCCGGAACATAAATATACGCTGGTACAGAGTAACGCAGGTATTTTTCATTAGTAGCACTATTATCTATAAATGTCCGTTGAGGATGATCTCCTGTAGCCACCACAATTACCTTATCCTTAAACTCACCATTTTTTATCCAGCTCATAAATTTTCCAAGCTGATCAGTCTGGTAATGATAGCCAGATAATTGAGAGAGCTTGGTTTCATCGCTATCATCAAACCCAAACACTGACGGTTTAAAAGAAGGTCTTTGATATGACTTTGGCAACCTGACCGGAGGGTGGTTATTGGTTGTCAATACAGCCGAAAACAAAGGTCGGCCACTTTGCTCTGACTGTTGCAGAGATTCCTTCAGATAATCAAAAACATATTGATCATAAACTCCCCAGGGGTTATCACTCGCATCTACCTTAAAATGATTCTCAATCTGTGAACGACCGGTATATTGATCAAACCCCTGTATTAACCAGAAGTTATTATGGTTTCGCCATGAACTATACCCACCACTCAAAAATAACGTTTGATAGCCCTGTTTTTTAAAAGGCAGAACATTGGATAAAGTAAACTGCGTTTTATTAGCAATAGATTGTGACAGTGGCGTAATCGGAGAATTCATCAGCAATGACTCTATCGCTGGATTGGTGCCGTAGGTTGTAGCCAGAAACCGCGTAAAAAAATAATCCTCTTCAGCATGTCGAGCAAATTCACCTAACACATCATTATCTGCTGATTGTGTCAGAGCAATCTGGCTGGACCAGCCTTCCATAAAAACAAAAATGACATGTGGTTTAATTTTTTCCAGCTCCACATTTTTTTCAGTCGTTTTAAATGCTGGATGTTGATCATCGTAACCAGCCTTTTCAAGCAACTGCCTGTAATTATCCAGCCGGTTAATTTTCAAAATATCCTGTTTAAATATTGCTTGGCTGTTGACGCCTTTATCGTGGTATGCGTAGTACAGATTAAATGCACTATTCATGACCATCGAATTTAAAAAGGTATTATCACTGACAGAAGCATGTTTACGTTGTAATGGGAAAGAGTCCAGCGAGCCCCTGGCCAACACAGCCAATAATAGAAATGACAATAACCAGCTAAAAAGCTGAATTTTTACTGAACTGACCTTTGCAGGTTTGTATTCAAAGTGATTTACAATTTTTGAATACAGTCGAAGTACTGCAACAGTAGAAATAATAAAACCGGCAAAAAACAACAGCACCTTGTAATTATCAAAAATAGTGCTGAGGATGGCACTGGTATCATCCTCAAATAAACCAAATATCAATACGTCGATAGGTTTTTGAAAGTAGAAGATATAGCCGGTATCAACAAATATTAAATAGACAAGCAGTACCAGAAAGACCTTTAGAATCAGCCTCAAATACAATGCAAACCATTTTTTAGGAGTGAACCATGAAAGTAAAATAACAGGAAACCAGACAAAGGTAATTAAAATAGATGCCAATAGTTTGATATCAAATCTGAACCCCTTTAACAAAAACTCATCCAGAAATGTCAAACTCCGACCAATATCCTGCAGGTCCCCAAAGGTAAAAACATTACTGATCCTGGCCAGCATTAACAGCAACATAGTTAGCACTGAAAATATCAGTATTTCATTCCATTGATTTCTAAATTGGATTTTCATTTAATTCAATAATGTGTGTTTGAAATTCAATTGCCGAGAAACTTCAACATTAATTTTCAGGGTTAACATTACAACTATTTTTATGAAAATAATTAACACTTACGCTATCACCGACTATAAAAGCCCTGACACTTTTCACCGCGAGCATTTCATCTATCAATGATTCATCGACTGGCAAATGATAGAGAAAAACCGGAACATTTTTTAATCTAAGACGTGTCTTTGCGCCAAAAACAGGATCATCAAGTGCTCCATAATTCATAGCCATTACACTATGATCACCAAAGTAAAAAAACATTTTGTAAACATTTATCATAAACGCCGACAGAAAAGACATACTTTCTGGCACAGGGCTGGTATCAAAGATGGTATGAAGCCCGGCTTTGCGATATTTGAAAAGATTTTTCGGAGCTTCATTTTCAACGTAAATTCTTTGCGTCAAATTATTTTTTTGCGAGATATCAAATAATCTTTGAATTGCCTGCTGAGTCTGTTCGTCGTTTAGAAATCTTAACTTTTTATAATCCAGCCAAAAATAATGATCGTCACCAACAGCTTCAAATAACTCAGCAAGGGTTAAAATTTTTCCATTTTTTAGATTATAGGGATAGTCATGAGAAACAACAAAATCCTTTAATTCAACATCATAGCGGACATCGACTTCGACCCCCATAGCGCCCTGCTCAAATGCGGCACGGATGCTTTCGATAGAGTTTTGCTCTTTAAATGTTCGATATATTCCTCGGGCACTCCAGACTTTATGACAATCATTATATGAATCTGAAAAATCTTTTTTTCCCAGTTGCCTATCGACATAAAACACCAGTGCAAAATAAATAACGACCAGTAGTAGGAAAAAATAAAAAAAGAATTTTAAAATTCGCATAACGTTAAATAGTGTTTAAAAATATTCTATTGATAAAGGTATTTCTTTTCTCGATAAGCATACATCGGCCATAAAACATGAGCCCTGGCAATTTCAGCTAACCCTTCGTCAAGTTCTTTGACGTGCAGCTTTTTATCCCTGTAACTAAACTGCTTTGCCACCTTTTCAGGTACATGAATTACAACATCATTACCCTGCATATAAGCATTATTATTACCATATTGCATCAATGCCCTTCCTTCAAAACTTTCAGGTAGTGTTCGCAAATCATGACCAATCATCGGGTGAATACTCTTTATCCCCATAAGCCCTAACAGGGTCGGAGCCAGATCTATCTGGCTGGCAACTTTGGTATAGTGTTGAGGGCTAACACCCGGTCCGATAATAACACCCGGTATATGAAATTTATTCACCGGCACCAGCTCCGCACCAAAGACTCTTGTATCATGGTCAGCAACTACCAGAAAATAAGTGTTATTCCAGTACTCCTGTGTTTTTGCCTGCTTAAAAAACTGACCTATTGCATAATCAGCATATTTAACGGCATTATTGGCCGTATGCTTATCAGCATCATGTAATTCAATGGTATTATCCGGAAACTCAAATGGTGAATGATTACTGGATGAAAAAGCCAGAATAAATTGTGGCTTATCTGCTGAACGGGTCAATTCATCATTAACTTTATCCAGCAGATCCTCATCTGACACTCCCCAGGTTCCACGAAACTTTTCATTTTTATAATCATTTTGATCAGTCACCTTATCAAACCCATTGGCCAGAAAAAAACCAGCCATATTATCGAAGTGACCTTCACCACCATAGATAAACTGCGTATCATAATTGTGCTGTTTCAAAATACTGGCAATAGTGACAAAATTTTGCTGTGCCAGGCCGAGTTTTAATACGCTTCGAGATGGCGATGGTGGAAATCCGGTAATAACTGCTTCGATTCCTCGAGCCGA
>ERZ890953.112-NODE-112-length-46989-cov-8.451357_pt1 | contig 46989 bp, 39 predicted proteins | sample MGYA00521264_ERZ890953 | MGnify/ENA primary metagenome ERZ890953 (study PRJEB32303, sample SAMEA104408629) | aquatic metagenome | biome: Brackish water; feature: Chemocline; material: water | place: Baltic Sea | collected 2014-10-26T21:54:00 | depth 200 m ...
TAGTCGAATCCCGCGGCCGCTGCGATAGCCTGCGCCGATTCGCTGCTGCACTCCTGAAGACCCACTAGATCCACGTCAAGTCCGCCAATCATCTGTCCGATGGCCTGTGCGGAACCCCACTGAGCTCCATAGATATTGAAGGTCACCACCCTCAGCCTCACCTTCGACCATCGAGTCGTAGGTGTCGTCAGCCTTGTCACCGCAGCCGAGGGTGGCAGCCACGGGGAGAAGGAGAATCAGCCAGGAGGAATGGGGTCGCATGGGGGCCTGCTCCAGGTAGGTGTGCTGGCTCTCTCTAGGTCGTTCGGGGCGGCTCCGCCAATCCTCTTTGCATCGTCCCGTCGCGCCGCGGAGCGCACGAGACTATGCTGGGGAAGACGACAAAGCCGAACCTGGAGCCTGAGTGAACGCCATGTTTCGAGGGCCCGCCAGCGCCTCCTCCAGGGCCGACTCGGAGCGCAGCAGCCTCGTCGCTCCGGGGGTCGCCCTGGTCCTGGCGTCCCTCGGCATGGCAGGCTGCCGCGCCCTGCCCGAGGCTCCCACCGAGCTGTCTGACCTCTCCACCTGGCTGTTCCAGCACTTCGAAGACGAAGATCCCGCTGTGCTGGCCGTGGGCCTGGGCAACCTGCAGGCGCACTTCGAGGCCCAGGGAGTGGACCAGGCCTTCGAGGATCAGGCCTGGGCGCTGCTGCCCCTGACCGACGAGCACGTGGCCGATGTCGAGCACCCCGACCGCGACCCCAGCGCGGCGCTCCCGGTCGGGCTGGTGGCGGGCACCGCGTTCAGCCCCGCCGCCCACGCCGAGGTCGTGATCCTGCCCGACCAGACCCCGGTCGAGCCGGCCTCGCCCGAGCTGTACGAGCGCAGCTTCCTCGACCCCGGCGACCCCGCCTGCTTCCCTGGCCAAGCCTGCCCCACGCTGCGCACAGACAATCGAATCCGCAAAGAGAACCTCCTCATGTCCATCGAGTACTCCAAGCTCAAGGACTACCGCTGGTCCGAGGCCTGGAGAACCGAGCGCCAGGGCGAGCCGTGCTTCATCGGCCGCAGCTGGTTCGAGGTGGAAGCCCTGGGCGACCAGGAGGCCACCGCCATCTACCAGTCCTACAGCATCGACGTGGTCCTGCCCGACGGGGCTGGAGGCGGCCTGCGCTACGTGGCTCTGTGGACCGAAGCGTCCATGTACGGGGCCAGCGACGACATCATCCAGAGCACCATGCGGGCCGGCCTCGAAGACATGCTCATCGCCACCGAAGCCTGGCTGGAGGAGCAGTCGCGCTAGCAGCCCATTACATGGAGCGGCACGACTCCGTGTCGAGGTCGCCGATGCACATCCTGTTGCTCTTGCCCGCCGCCGCCCTGGCCCAGGACACCGTCCTGGTGTCTCGCTTCGAGGCCGCCAAGCCCGAGTTCACCATGGTGGCGCATCAGCTACCGGGGTTGGTGGACGCACGCCTGCGCCGCGCAGGGGGGGTCGAGGTGCTGGGCGCCAGCGACGTCTCGTTTATCAAGGGCCAGCCAGGAAAGGACTACCTGGCCGCCTGCCCCACCGACCAGGTCCTCGGCTGCACCTTCGACCTGGCCGAGGTGGCCCAGGCCACCTGGGCCGTCACCGGGATCGTGCGCTACGAGCCCATCTTCGACGAGGAGATCCAGCCCGGTGTGGAGGTCGAGCTCACGGTGCTCGACATCGGGGAGCAGGAGGAGGCATGGAGCCTCGTCCTGCCCTACGACCAGGCCGACGAGGCCGCGCTGGTGGACTGGGTGGTGCGCGCGGTCACGGCCCTGGCCGCGGGCGACGATCCCCCCATGCCCGAGTACGAAGAAGATGAGGAGTTCTTCGACGACGAGCCCCTGGACCCGGAGCAGGACCTCAGCGGCTTGGAGCAGGAGCTGGGCGAGGTGGGCCACCCCGGCGGCGTCGAAGACCTGGCCGAGGGCCGCCAGGACCGCGAGCCGATGACCCTGGAGCAGCTCATGGCGGACCAGGGCGAGGCCGAGCCCTGGAGCGAGATGGATCTGACCGCCCAGCAGTACCTGCGCTGGTGGAACAGCGGCTGGGGCTACCGCACCTGGCAGCAGAAGCGCCAGGGCCGCAAGGGCATGATCACGGTGCGCGGCCTGGGCGGCGGCGGCGCTGGCCCCCGGGGCGGTGGCTACAACGGCCAGTACGTCTTCGAGTCCCACCTCTCTCGTGACGTGGTGGAGTACTACGCCTGGCAGGCCGCCATCCAGGGCGGGGGCCTCAGCCTGGCCCTGAACCTGGGCTACGGCGTCACGCCCATCGTCGATGTAGAGCTTGGCATCGGCAGCCACTGGGGTCCGTTCCAGACCCACGTTGCCAAGGAGTACGCAAGCTACCCCCCAGAAACGGTAGTACACGAAGAGGGCCTGCAGGGTGTCCTCGAGGTCACCGCGGGCGCCCGGGTCACCCCCATGCCCTTCGCCAAGCTCCGCCCCACGCTGGGCGGCGGCTTGGTGCTGTGGCACGGCACCAAGGGCGACACCCACGCCGAGCTCCCCCCCCCGCCCGTCGAGCTGCCCATCCCCGCCGCGAACACCCTGGTGGGCGTCTACCTGCTCGCTGGCGGTGAGCTGGCCCTCACCGACACGGTGGGGGTGGTCCTCCAAGCGCCCATCCAGGCCTTCTTCTCGGGCACCTCGGCCAACGTCTACGACGAAGGCTCCGACGTCATCGACACCAAGATCCAGCCGGCTGAGACCCCCAGCTTCGGCTGGGCCATCGAAGCCGGCATCCAGCTGCACTTCGGCGGCTGACAGGTCCATGGAGCCCTCCCTCTGGGGTCTGGAGCGCCACGGTGGGCGGCTGCACCTGGATGGGCACGACCTCACCGCCCTGGCCGATGCCCACGGCACCCCCCTGCACGTCGCCTCGGCCCGCACCCTGCGCGCGCGCACCCGGGAGCTCCAGCGGGCCTTCCATGGCTACCCGGCGCCGGTCAAGGTCCACTACTCCTACAAGACAAACCCGGTGGCCGGGGTGCTCCAGGTGCTCCACGACGCAGGCCTGGGCGCCGAGGTGGTGGACGGCTACGAGCTGTGGCTGGCCCGCCAGCTGGGCGTACCCGGCGAGGACATCGTCTTCAACGGGGCCAACAAGTCACCGGACGAGCTGCGGGCAGCCCTCGAGGCCCAGGTCGGGCTGCTGGTGGTCGACGGCCTGCGGGAGCTCGAGCGGGTCGAAGCCCTGGCCGCAGAGCTGGGCTGCCGGGCCTGCATCGGCCTGCGCATCTGCCCTGACGTCAAGCCCCGCGGGGTCCCCGTCCAGGCCGCGGCCGGCTCGCGGCGCAACCTCTACGGCCTGGATCTGCAGGGCGGCGAGGTCGATCATGCCATCCGCCAGGCCGCGCGCAGCCCTCACCTGCGCCTGCGGGGCAGCATGGCCCACATCGGCACGGGCATCCACGACCTGCCAGCCTACCGGGCCGCCATCGACCGCCTGCTCGAGGTCCAGCTCCGCATGCACCGCGCCGGCGCCGAGCCCGACGTGCTGGACGTGGGCGGCGGCCTGGCGGCGCGCCTGTCCCGCTCCTTCCGACCCCTGGAGTTGCTGCGCTACTACGCCCTGGGCCGCTGCCCGTCCCGGGTGCAACCGGGGCCCGCCGACCTGTTCGAGCGCTACGCCGAGGTGCTGGGGGACGCCACGGTCCAGGCCAGCCGCCGGCTGGGGCTCGAGCCCCCGACCCTGCTGCTCGAGCCAGGCCGCGCCCTGACCAGCGACGGCCAGCTGCTGCTGCTGCGCGTGGGCACAGTCAAGCATCGGCATGGCGTGGGGCGCTTCGTGCTGGTGGACGGCGGCGCTATGACCGTCTCCATGATGTTCCTGGTGGAGCACCACGCGGTGTTCCTGGCCAACCGCGACGCCCCGCGCCGTGGCCGCGTGGACGTCTTCGGGCGCCTCCCCACCCAGCTGGACGTGCTCTACCGCGGCCTGAAGCTGCCGCGGCCGATCGAGGGCGACGTGTTGGCGGTCATGAACAGCGGGGCCTACTTCACCTCCACCGCCACCAACTTCGGAGGGCCGCGGCCCGGAGTGCTCATGCTCGACGGGCCCCAAGCCACCATGGTGCGCCGACGCGAGACCCACGAAGATCTGGCGGCGGTCGAGCTGGTCCTGCCCCAGCCTGCACGCCGAGCATGAAGGGCCATCCCCACCCCCTGCTCCGCGCTGCCATCGTGGGTGCCTATGTGGTCGTGTTCTACGGGGCCCTGCCCGCCTCGCTGTGGGTGGCGGGCGCCGGCCTTGACAGGCTGGTGGGCTGGTCGTGGCCCGCCTGGCCCTGGGCCTGGGGGCTGCTGATCCCCGCCGGCCTGCTCCACCTCCTGGCGGTGAGCACCCTGTGGCTTCGCGGGGGCTCGGCGCCCATCACGGCCCTGCCCCCACCGCGCTTCACCCGGGCGGGCCTGTATGGGCTGGTGCGGCATCCCATCTACTTCACCTACAACCTGCTGCTGCCCCCTTGCGGGCTGCTGCTGGGCTCACCGGGCCTGGCTGTGGTGGTCGCCCTGGCGTTCGCGCCTTGCTGGATGGTGTACGCCACCGTCGAAGAGCGCTTCCTGGTCCGCCGCTTCGGGGACCCCTACCGCGCCTACCAGCGCCGTGTGGGCCTGCTCCCCGGCCTCTTCCGGCGGCGCTGATCCGGCGTCCAGCAGGGCAGCCCCCTGGCCATCGCCACGGGGCTCGAGGTAGGGGTAGTCGGTTCATCGCGCACGGTGAGATCATGCCAGAGTCCAAGACAGACCGCCGGAAGCTCCTCGAGGAGAACCGTCGCCTCGAGGCCAAGGTCGCCGTCCTCGAGGGCCGAATCGCATCCCAGATCGGCCGGGAGCGAGAGAGCGAGGAGCGCTTCCGCAGGCTCGCAGAGACCCTGCCCACGGGGCTGGCGGTCCACACCCGCGGCCGCATCGTCTTCGCCAACCGGGCCGCCGCCGACGTGGCCGGCTGTGAGCCGGACGATCTGCTCGGGCGGGACGTCTTCGCCTTCGTCCACCCCAGCTCCGTCGAGGTCACCCAGGCCCGCATCGCCGCCATCTACGCCAAGTCCGCCGACGCCGCATGGATCGAGTCCACCTTCCAGCGCGCGGACGGCAGCCCCTTCCCCGTCGAGGTGGCCTCATCGCGCATCGACTGGCTGGGTCAGCCCGCGGGGCTGGTGATCTTCAACGACGTCTCGGTTCGCAAGCAGTCCGACGAAGAACAGCGACAGCTCGAGCGGCGCATGCTCGAGGCCCAGCGCATGGAGAGCCTGGCCGTGCTGGCAGGCGGCGTGGCCCACGACTTCAACAACCTGCTGGTGGGCATCCTGGGCAACGCCGACCTGGCCCTGATGGAGCTGTCCCCAGAGTCTCCAGCCCGCGCGCGGATCGAGGGCATCGAGCTGGCGTCCCGCCGCGCCGCCGATCTGGCGCGGCAGATGCTCGCCTACTCGGGCAAGGGGCGCTTCGTGGTGGACCGGATGGACCTCCACACCCTGCTCAAGGAGATCTCTCACCTGCTCGAGGCCACCATCACCCGACGCGCCGTGGTCAAGTACAGCTTCGCTGACCTGCTCCCCCCGGTCCGCGGCGACGCCACCCAGATCCGCCAGGTGCTGATGAACCTGATGACCAACGCAGCCGAGGCCATCGAGGACAACACCGGCATCATCACCGTGGGCACCGCCCTGGTCGACCACCGCGGCGACCAGCGCTTCGATGCCTGGCCCGCGGGCTATCTCGAGCCCGGGCACTACGCCGTGGTCTCCGTCTCCGACACCGGGGCGGGCATGGACGAGGCCACCCGCAAGCGCATCTTCGACCCCTTCTTCACCACCAAGTTCACCGGCCGCGGGCTGGGGCTCGCCGCGGTGCTGGGCATCATCAAGGGCCACGGTGGCGCCATCCGGGTCCAGAGCCAGCCCGGCCGCGGCTCCCGCTTCGAGGTGCTGCTGCCCGCGATGATGGACGAGCTGACCCGGGCGGATCCCGATCTCGCCGAGGCGCCACCGCTCGCCGAGAGGCATGGGGCCACGGTCCTGATCGTGGACGACGACGAGACGGTCCGCACCGTCGGCGCCGCCATGCTCGGCCACGCCGGCTACCAGGTGATGACCGCCGCCGATGGCGTGGACGCCGTCCAGACCTTCACGGAACACCACGAGCGGATCGACGCCGTGCTGATGGACCTCTCCATGCCCCGCATGGACGGTACGGCATGCTTCGCCGAGCTGCGCCGCATCCGCCCGGATGTGACCGTGGTGTTGTCCAGCGGGTACAACGAGCAGGACGCCGTGGATCGTTTCGCAGGCAGCGGCCTGGCGGGCTTCATCCAGAAGCCCTACCGGGCCAGCGAGCTGCTGGCCGCGATCGCCAAGGCCATGGCCTGACGCCCATGGCGAGCTCGAGGGCCACAGCGCGCAAGCTTGGCCTGGTCACGGCCAGCCTGGCGCTGGCCCTGGTGGCGGCGGACGTGGCCGTGGGCGGGGCGGGGCTGGACGCGCGCATGATCCAGGCCGCCCTGTACGTGAACCGGGCGGACGTCGAGGTCTACCAGATCTCCGAGGATCCCGTGCTGCACTACCGCATGCGGCCCGGCGCCCGGCGCCCCGCCAACGGTCAGCCCGGCTCCTACGGGATCAGCGTGGACGCCTGGGGAGCCAGGGGCAGCGGGCATGGCTGGGAGAAGCCCCCGGGCACCTTCCGCATCCTCCACCTGGGGGGTTCGACGGTCTTCGGCGCGCTGGTGGACGACGAGCAGACCATGAGCGCGCAGCTCGAGCTGGCCCTCACCCAGCGCACGGGCCAGCCTGTGGAGGTCTGGAACCTGGGGCACAGCGCCTATGTCCAGAGCCAGGTCGCCCGCCTGGCCCAGCTCGAGCTGGCCCGGGTGCCCGGCGTGGACATGCTGCTGCTCACCATCACCAACGCCAGCCTGCGGGCCTTCCTCGACCCCGCCCAGGTGGGACAGGTGGACTACGATCGTTTCTTCCGGGACGACCCCTACCTCTGGCTCGAGGCCTTCCCCACCCTGCCCTGGGAGGGCCTGCTGGGCGAGCAGCGCGCCACCGGCCTGCACCTGCTGGGGCTGCACCGCTCGGCCATCTACCGCTACGACCGCGCGCGCCGCACGGCCGCGGCCCCGCGCCAGCCCGACAACCCCGCCGCCAAGGCCCTGTGCAAGCGAGAGCTGCTGGCCATGGAGGCTCAGGCCGCCCTGGCGGGCGTGCCGGTGGTCTACGCGAACCACCCCGCCCGCCAGGGGCCGCCGGAGCCCGAGGCCACCGGGATCGTCATCGAGCTGGCCCGCGCGGACCGGGGCGAGGCCTGGAACGAGGTCCATCCCCCTGCCCCCATCCTCGCGGCCTGGGCCCAGGTGTTGGCCGAGGCCATGGTGGATCGAGGGCTGGTGCCCGTCCTAGCCGGCGGGGACGATCTCGAAGCTGTGGCTGCCGAGGCTGGGGTCGGTCTCGACTGAGAGCAGCTCCTTGGCGGCATCCCAGCTGCTGCTCCAGCTACCCTCGGGATCGTCCGAGCTGAGGGTCCAGCCCTCGGGGTAGTGCCGCGCAGCGGGGAGGTAGATGACCGTGGAGCCCTGCACGCCCGCCCGGTCGTCGAAGGCCAGGTGGAAGCGCCGGGTGGTGGGGTCGAAGCCATACTCGGTCGGCGTCCCCGCAACCCGCTGGGGGTAGGGCCGCACCAGGATGTCGGCGCTCTCCCGCTCGTTCCACTCGGAGTCCACGATGCCCCAGCTGCCTGGGTCCAGGCTCCAGTAGCTCCAGCCGCTGGTGGCGCGGTCCGCCATGGCCAGGGTGTCGTACAGCGCCTGGTGGGCGTTGTCCCAGGTGGAGTCGAAGCCCCACTCTCCGATGAGCAGAGGGCTGCCCTGGGCCTGGCGCTCGAGGGCGCGGTTGGCCTCCCAGCCGGCGATGGCCGTGTCGTTCTGTGGATCGTAGGACTGCCCCGCCTCGAGCTTCAGCGAGTACAGGTGGGGAAAGTAGACCAGGCGCTGCTGCCCGGGACGGGGGTCGACCAGAGGGGCCATGTAGGAGGGAAGCCCGTTGGCCGGGGCGCCGTAGCGAGGTTCGTAGAAGATCCAGCGGTCGCCATCCACAGCGCGGATGGCGTCGATGACCCGCTGGTAGAAGGGACCCAGGCGCTGCTGGTCGAAGTCGGGGTGGCTGCCGCTGGGGTTCTCGAGGCCCAGCAGCTCCTGCCCATCGTTGGCGCTGCCCGGGCTGGGCTCGTTGATGATGTCGTAGCCGAGCACCGCAGGGTGGTCCCGGAAGCGCTCGGCCACGGCGACCCAGGCTTGGATGTAGTGCTCCTGCACGTCGGCATGTTCGCCGTCGGTGTACAGCCAGAAGTTGTCGAAGCTGCGCTGCACCGCCGGCTGGAAGTAGTTGAGGAACCAGGAGCCCTGCATGGTGAAGGACTCACCGTCATCGCGGATGGCCCACTCGGGGGCGCCGTCGCAGCAGAAGCGCTGGGCGTAGACGTCCTGGTGCATGTCCAGCACCACGAAGATGCCGGCGTCGGCGTGGCGGTCCAGCCACAGCTCTACGTCGTCCAGGTAGGCCTGATCGATCTCGCCGGGGTTGGGCTCCACATGGTCCCAGAAGATCAGGAAGCGGGACAGGTCGAAGCCCCAGTCATCGGCCATGCGCTGGATGATCTCGGGCTCGATGGGAGGCATACGGTCGGGGTCGGACTTGGACGCGCTCATCACGTTGAGGCCGTGCAGGATCAGGGCACGCCCGTCGTCGTCGGTGATGAAAGGCACGTCCTGGCGCTGCTCGGGCGCAGTGTCCGGTGCGCTGTCAGTGGCGGAGTCCGGGCAGCCGAGCGCCAGCGGGGCCAACAGGAGGATGGGGCGAGGCATCGCAGCTCCGGGTTGCAGGCCTTCATCATAGCGCGACGGTCACCGTGACACCGGGATCGCGATCCCCCCTGGGCGCGGGAGCCGCCCCCCAGGCGGCGCCGTCCGAGCGATGATCGTTTCCGCCCGTACAACGCACAATACCCATGCCGCCAGCCCCTGGGTCCGGGCTGGCACACAGCTTGCAAACGTCGGGGCAGTCCACCACGGAGTTCCCAATGAGTCAGAGCCAACGAATCGCCACCCTCCTCGCCCTCGGCCTCGGCTGCGGCGCCTGCTCCAGCTACTCCATGAACGCGGAGCTGGGGGTGACCCAGGGAGGCTCCCAGGACATCCGCCTGGCCCGGGAGATCATCCAGGCCGGGGGCGTGCCCACCCAGGACTTCTTCACCGCCGAGGGCCTGTTCTCCGAGCACGATCTCCCCATCGACGGCCCCGCCTGCGAGCGAGTCCTCTGTCCCAGGGCGGCCGCCTCCATGATCGACCCCGTGGACGGCTCGGGCCAGCAGCTGCTGATCCAGCTGGGCTTCGCCACCTCCATCGACGCGGACAGCTTCCAGCGCCGTCCCCTGAACCTGGCGGTGGTGGTGGACGTGAGCGGCTCCATGGGCGACGGCAAGCTCGACGCGGTCAAGCTCGCCCTGAACACCATGGTGGACCAGCTGGACGAGGTGGACCAGGTGGCCCTGGTGGCCTTCGACGACGCAGCATGGATCGAGCTGTCCAAGACGACCATGGACGGGCCCGGCCGCCAGGACCTGCGCCAGGCCATCGAACACCTGCGCGACGACGGCAGCACCAACATCGAGGCCGGCCTGAACCTGGGCTACGGCGAGGTGGCCCCCGACGCCGCCATGCCCGGCTACGAGGACCGGGTGATGCTGTTCACCGACGCCCAGCCCAACACCGGCAACACGGGGCTGAACACCTTCCTGGGCATGGCCCGCTACTACAGCCAGGCGGGCATCGGCCTGTCGGTCTTCGGCGTGGGCCTGGACCTGGGCAGCGAGCTGGCCTCGGAGGTCAGCCAGACCCGCGGCGGCAACTACTTCTACCTGGCCGACCAGGACGCCATCGCCCAGGTCTTCGACGAGGAGTTCGACTATATGGTCAGCCCCGTGGCCTACGACCTCGAGGTGCTGGTCACCCCGCGCGCCGGCTGGTTGGTGGGCGACGCCTACGCCGCCCCCCTGGACGAGCAGGCGCGGGTGGTGGACTTCGGCGCCAGCACCCTGTTCCTGAGCAAGCGCAACGGGGGCATGGGGGTCACCCTGGTGGCCGACGACCGCATCCTGTCCATGGGCGACGATCCCGAGCCGACCGAGGAAGCACCCATGAGTCTGGCCCGCTTCCAGCTGCGCTACGAGACCGCCGACGACTTCGACCGCGTCCAGGACGAGCTCGAGGTCACCTGGACGGGTGGCAGCGTCATCATGGACCAGCTCGTCAACGCCGATGACCTGGGGGTCTACAAGATGGGCTCCCTGGTGGACGAGTTCCAGTCCCTGGAGCTGGGCGCCGCCTGGTGCGATGGGCATGCCTCCATGCCCGAGGCCCTGGAAGCCATCCATGAGACCGCCCTGCGCCTGCATGCCATCGCCGACCACCTGAACAGCCCTCAGCTCGAGGCCGAGGCCGTGCTCATGGAGCAGCTGGCCGGCAATGTCGCCGACGGCCCCAACAACTGCTGGTACGACGCCTATGGCTACTGAGGCCATGGGCGTGAGCGCTCGGTGGACGGCCAGAACCCGGGGTGGGCTGCTCGCCCTGCTCGCGATCCTCACGGCGGCCTGCGAGACCCCGAACATGGGCGAGCTCTGCGAGCGCAGCCAGCAGTGCCAGGGTGGCGGCGTGTGCCTGGCGGGCGCCTGCAGCGGCTATGAGTGCACCAGCGACGGCGACTGCAGCAACGCGCTGGTCTGCGGATCCGTGGCGGGGATCCATGCCTGCATGACCGCCTGCGACTCGGACGCCGACTGCCCCGGCGAGCAGGCCTGCACCGAGGTGGATCGCAGCGCCACCACCGACGACGGCACAGCCTGGTACTGCATGTAGGCCCGAGCCCGGGCTATCCCTCGGCCTGCCTGGCGATCACGGCGGGGACCGCGGCGCCGTGCCGCTCCATCAGCGGCATCAGCAGCGCATCCTCCGCCGCCGCATGCTCGAGCAGCCGGTCGATGGTGAGCTGAGCCCTGCGCACGATGGAGCGCTCCAGGGCTTCGTCGGCCCCCGGGGACGTCAGGCAGCCCAGGTCGCCGAGCAGGATCTCGATGCGCAGCCGCAGCTCGTCGTGATCGGAGATGAACGCCGCGAAGCGCTCCTCGAGCGTGGGCGACCCGCAGATCTCGAGGAGCGCCGGGAACAAGACGCGCTCCTCGTAGCGGAAGTGGTTCAGCACCTTGCTCCGGTAGAACCGCGCCAGGCGCTCGACGCGGCCAGGGGTCAGCAGCCCATGCGCGAACGCCGCCGAGGCTCGCATCTGCGACGCCCACTCGGAGATCTGGCCGTGTTGCTCGTCGAGAGGCTGCAGAGGATCGTGGGTTCCACCGTCCAACATGAGCCCTCCTGGGCGCGTGGTTGCACCCGGATCATGCCCCAGTCCGCCGCCGCTGGCGGCGTGAAGCAGCGCGGCTGTCTCTGTGCTCACTGATCCCGGTGAGGGGTCAGGCCTCGATGATGGCCTGCAGCCCACCCCGCGCAATGGGGTGGTAGACGTCCTTGGAGGCGGCGAAGATCTCACGAGCCAGGGGCTGAGTGGCGACGTCGCCCATCAGCGCCTTGTACAGAGGCTTGAGGTACTTCATGCGGCCGACGTGGCCCAGGAAAGCGCGCAAGCGATCGGTCGCCGGCTGCCAGCCGGAGGTGGCGGTGATGACCAGCCACTCGCAGAGGATCTCGGCGTTGCCCGAGGCGGTGAGGGCGAACTGCTCGTCCAGCCAGGCCAGATCGGCCGCCGGCAAGGGACGGGGCAGCTGCTGCAGGTAGATCTGCCAGTGAGTGGCCGACCAAGCCCGGGCCGTCTCGGGGTCGGGGCGTCGACCTTCGGTGATGCCCCTGGCCAAGGCGCCCAGCTCGTCGAGCACCTCGGAGCTGAACACCGGCGCGCTGGCGGGCAGGCCGGGCTGGTGGATCCAAGTGGCCAGATCGACCTGATCGCGAAGCCCGGGGAGCTCGGCGTCCACGAAGGCCTCGAACTCGGCGGTGGTGATGCTGGTGAAGCTGAAGCGCGCGATGTAGCGCCTGACGAAGGCGTCGAAGGCCTCGCGGCCCAGGGTGCGCTCGAGCAGCGCCACCAGCAGGAAGCCCTTCTCGTAGGGCACCAAGGAGTAGATCTCGTCGGGATCGATGCCGGCCAGATCGGTCTCGAGGCAGGTGAAGGGGGAGTCCAGGCCGAAGCGCTGGAGCTCACCCTGCAGCCCGTGGGCCCCGATGGCCGCGGACAGGGCCATGGACTCCACGCCCTCGAGGCGCTCGAGGATGCGGCGCTCGGCCCACACCGTGAAGCCCTCGTTGAGCCAGAAGTCGTTCATGGTGGCGTTGGTGACCAGGTTGCCGGTCCAGGAGTGGGCCAGCTCGTGGGCCAACACGTTCACCAGGGAGCGGTCACCCGCCAGCAGGGTGGGGGTGAGGAAGGTGAGCCGCGGGTTCTCCATGCCGCCGTAGGGGAAGGCCGGGGGCATGACCAGGAAGTCGAAGCGATCCCACAGGTAGGGGCCGAACAGGGACTCGGCGGCCTCGAGCATCTTCTCGGCGTCGGCGAACTCCCAGGCTGCGGCGTCCACGGTCGCCGGCTCGGCGTAGACCCGGGTGCGGGGCCCGATGTCCTTGGAGACCAGATCGCCCACGGCCAGGGCCACCAGGTAGCTGGGGATGACCTGCGGCATGTCGAAGGTCCAGCACACGGTGCCAGGGACATCGCCGGGCTGCTTCTCACCAGGGGCGGCAGACATCACCACGGCCAGGGCTTCGGGCACCTGCACGCGCGCGGTGTAGGAGATGCGGGCCCGGGGCGTGTCCTGGCAGGGCAGGATCGAGCGAGCGTGGATGGGCTGGCACTGGGAGAACAGGAAGGGCTGCTGCTTGCCGGCGGTGAGGGCGGGGTCGAGCCACTGCAGGGCGGAAGCGGTGGGGGAGGTGCGATAGCGGATGACCACGGTGCCGGTGGGAAGGACGCGACGCACCGTCAGCCTGGCTCCCAGGAAGCCCTCGGCATCGGCCAGGACGAACTCCAGGGCGTCGCCCGCGCCGTCGGTGACCGACTCGATGGTGAGATCGCGGGTATCCAGATCCAGGGCGCCGTTGGCGGCTCGATCGAGCTTCAGCGTAGCGACGCCGTGGAGCACCTGGGCATCGAAGTCCACCCGCAGGGTCCAGTCGATGTGGGTGACGGTGCCCTGCTGCAGATCGGCGTAGGAGTGGGGGTCGAGCCTGGCCATGGGAGTCCTCGGTGTGCGGGGGGGAGCGACGACCTAGGCGCGTACGGGGCCGGCGGCCAGGGGTAATGTCGCGGAAAGTGGGCTCTCGCACGGTCCAGGCATGGCCGCGACCCGGACCTGTGTGCACGCGAACGCACCACTCACACCGGGGCCCAGCTCGATGACCCGACAGCCTGACGAGGTCCTGGGCCCCAGGATCTACTCCCGATGACATTCCGTCTGGAACCGTCGCACGCCCAGCGATGCAGTCCACCATGAAAGGCCCGTTATCGGCCGCAGCCCCCTGGCACGGACCTTGCTTTACCCCTGAGTGCCCCAGCCCAGGAGCGTGCCATGGCCCGTACCGAGACCACCGGACGACATCGACCCGGACCACGCAGGCTCCTGTTCCCCGCCGCCACGATGGCTGGCTTGGCTCTGGTCGCTTCCTTTGCAGCGACCCGCGTCATGGACAGGGTTCTGTCGGCACAGGGGGGGGAGGCTGTGGAACCCCTGGCTGCGCTCGAGGGCATGGACACACACCGCGAGGCGACGCCTCGGCCGCTCTCGCGGGCGGACTACGCCAGCGCCATCCTGGGGCGGAACGTCTTCGACTCGCAGGGGCCGCTCGCGCCCGGCGTGGTCACCTCGCGCCCACTCACCTTCCCCATGAGCGACGCTCAGCTCATCGCCACCGTGGTGGTCGAGGATCCCGACGCCAGCACCGCACTCATCGCCACGGGCCGCGGCGAAGCCATGCTCGTCCAGATCTACGGCATGGGGGATCTGCTGCAAGACGAGGGACGCATCACCCGCATCGACCAGGGTCGCGTGACCCTGCACTCCCCTGTGGGCGAGGTGCAGCACCTGCTGCTGGGGATGCGGGCGGAGCTCTGAGGGCCCCGCGATCCAAGGCAGCAGCGCCGCCGTAGACACAAACTCTGCGGATGCTGCAGCCGCGAGAGCCGGGCTATATTCAGCGCATCATGATCTCAGCCTGCCGCCACCTTGGCTACTCCACGCTGTGCGCACTGCTCGCGGTCTCCTGGAGCGACGCCGCTGCAGCGCCTCTGGAGCCCATCCTGGACCAGCCCTCCGAGGGGGCCAGCGTGGGCGTGCCGCTGATCCTGCGGGCGCAGGTGGAGGACGATCAGGGGGCCGCCCTGGACGCCACCTTCCACCTGCGGCCCGCCGCCCCCCCCGTTGAGCCCTTCAGCCTGGTTGTACTGCCGGATACCCAGTTCTACGTCTACGACTCGACCTGGGAGCAATACGGCGAGGCCTTCCCCGCCCAGACCGCCTGGATCGCCCAGCAGCGCGAGGCCCTTGGCCTGGCCTTCGTCAGCCATGTGGGGGACATCGTCCAGACCTGGGATGTCGAGCTCGAGTGGGAGCGGGCGGCCGAGGCGATGAGCCTCCTGGACGGCGTCATCCCCTACGGCATCGCCGCCGGCAACCACGACTGCGACTTCCAGGAGGCCGAGGACACAGGGACCTGGCCCTGCCTCTTCGACAGCTGGTTCCCGGTCTCGCGCTACGAGGACCAGCCCTGGTGGGGCGGCAGCTACGGGGACGACGGCGTCTACAGCAGCTACCAGCTCATCACCGCAGGCGGGCTCAAGCTGCTGATACTGCACCTGCGCTTCGCGCCGACGCCCGAAGACGTGGCCTGGGCAGCCGAGGTGATCCGGGCGCACCCGGGGCGCATGGTCATCGTGAGCACCCACATGTTCCTGGACGAGGACGGCGAGCGGCTGATCACCCGGGACCAGGACTCCGACGAGCTCTGGGAGGCCCTGGTCGCGCCCTTCCCCAATGTCTGGTTCGTGCTGGCGGGACATGTCTCCGGCGAGTCGCGCAGGAGAGACGAGGTCGCGGGACACCCCGTGCACCAGCTCATGGCCTGCTACCAGACCATCGACGACACGGTCGGCGGAGATGGCTTCCTGCGCCTGATGCACTTCGAGCCTGACGCGGAGATCGTGCAGGTCGAGACCTACAGCCCCTGGCTGGACACCTGGCGTGACGCCGACAGCAGCTCCTTCGAGCTGGACTGGCCGCCCTTCCCCTTCGCCACCCACGAGGCCGACGAGCCGACCGCCAGCGGTGACCACACCGAGCTGATCTGGGACGATCCCCTGACGGACGGGCGCTACGAGTGGTTCGTCAGCGTCCGCGACGCACAGGGCCGAGAGGCCCAGTCCGCCGAGGGGACCTTCACGCTGGACGCCACGCCCCCCACCGTCACCGTCGCCGCCGAACCCCAGGCCGGTCGCAGCTGGGTCGAGCTGGCCTGGTCCAGCAGCGAGCCTACGACCGCCAGCGTCGAGATCCTGGCGGCGTCAGGCCAGGCGAAGGACGCCTCCCTCGATGTCCTGGAGATCAAGGCCAGCGTGCGCCTCGAGGGGCTGGAGCCGGGGCAGAGCCACCAGGCCACCATCACGGTGTGGGATGCGGTCGGCAACCCGGCCTCGACCAGGGTGGACTTCGACACCCTCGCGGAGCCGGAGCCCCAGCCTGCGCCAGAGGGCTGCGAGGGATGTTCGGGGCGCCCCACCAGCCGGCCCTTCTCGACCCTGGGCACCCTGCTGCTGACGGCCCTGGCCGCGCTGGGCCGCCGACGGCGACGGGACTAGCGGACCAGGGGCGTTCCACTGTGGTCCACCGCATCGGGCCAGTGTGCGGCCAGGTCCCTGCGCAGGGAGCGCGCCGCCCCGTGTTTCTTGCGGCGACTCATCAAGGCGGCCAGCTCGTAGCGGGCATAGGCCCCAACCTGCACCCCGTCGCCGTACACCGCGTCGGAGTGCTCCTCCACCGCGCGGCGCAGCCAGACCCCGGCCTGCTCGTCGGGGCTCCAGCGGCCCAGGTACAGCAGCGCGCAGCCCACGCGATTGCTGCCCGCATAGGCGGGATCGTTCACGATGGCCTCGAGGGCGACCAACCGCTCAGCGCTGTCGGCGGGCAGCGCCTTGGCCTCCTGGTAGCGCCCCTCGAGCTCCCGCACCGTGCCCAGCCCCAGGCGCTGCTCGTCGCGCTGCTGGCGGCGCTCGAACCAGGCCCGCGCATCGGCCGGTTCCTCGAGCCGCTCGAGCACCGCCAGCCGTGCCTCGAGCTGCTGGATGCGCTGCTCGAGGGCTGCATTGGGACCCAGGGACTGGCCGGTGCAGTGGACGAACGATCCCTGGGCCAGGGCCAGCAGCCAAGCGAAGAGGGTGGCGCGCACGGGCAGCTCCAAGGGCGAGGACAACCTGAGCTTAGCGGCGGACATGGCCCGCCACGGTGGGCACCGCGGGAAGACGCCGAGGCTGCACCCGGGCTGCACACCCGCTGCACCTCCGAAGGGCGAGCCCAGGATCGACGCCCGTCAGCCCTGCGCGCGGTACCAGGCCGCCAGCTTCTCCATGCCCTGAGCCGTGCTCACCCGGGGCGCGTAGCCCAGGTCTTCCCGCGTGGCGGTGAGGTCGTAGTGGTGGGAGGTGGACAGCTGCTTGGCCAGGAAGCGGGTCATGGGGGGCTCGTCGGCCAGGGGCAGGAGCTTCCAGGCCAGCTCCATCAGCCAGCCGACGGCGTAGGCCAGACCGGCCGGTAGATACGCCTCGCAGGGGGGCTGGCCCGCGGCCTTCAGGATGCCGTTGATGATGTCGGCGGCGGGCTCAGGCTCGTCGTTGGTGACGAAGTACGCCTGGCCCGCGCAGGCCGCATCGGGCTCCAGGCGCTCGGCGGCCAGGATGTGGGCGTCCACAGCGTTGTCGATGTAGCAGGCGTCCACCCGCTTGCCCGGGGCGGCCACCAGGCGCAGGCGACCGGCCCTGGAGCGCGCCACCAGCTTGGGCCCCAGGTTGGTGTCGCCGGGACCCCAGATGAGGTGGGGCCGGATGGCCACGGTGGAGAGCACGTCGCTGTTGGCCGCCAGCACCGCCCTCTCCGCGATGGCCTTGGTGGCCGGGTACGGCGCCTCGAAGTGGTCCGGGTAGGGCAGCGAGTTGTCCCCCCCCTCGATGTCGCCACCCGCATGGATGACCGAGGGGGTGGAGGTGTAGACCAGCTTGGGGATGCCGTGGGCCCGGCAGGCCGCCAGCACCGACGCGGTGCCGGTGACATTGGCGTCGTAGAAGTCCTTCTCCTTGCCCCAGACCCCGGCCTTGGCAGCCACATGGAAGACGACATCGCAGCCCGCAGCGGCGTCGATCACCCGGTGTACGTCGGTGAGATCCACCCGCACCGTCTCGGCGCCCAGGGCGCGCAGCTCCGGGTAGTCACCCCGGGCGACGGAGACGACCTGGTGCCCCTGCTCGAGCAGGCGCCGCACGATGGCTCCACCCAGGAAGCCGCCACCACCGGTCACGAGTACACGCATGGGCAGCCCTATACCTTCTTCGAGGCCCACCGACTCAAGGCCAGCCGATCCACCTTGGCGTTGTGGCGGATGTCCACGGGGAAGCCAGGGTGCAGCAGGAAGTGGTCGATGGCGGCGGTGTGGGGGTGCTCGGCGCCCAGGGCGCGCAGCTCGGCCACCAGGACGGCCTCGGCCACCGGGGCTCCTTGCTCGAGCTCCACACAGATCCCCGGTTCGACCTGGCCACCCCGCTGGATGGCGACCAAGGCCGTGCGCCTCACCGCGGGGTGCCGGTCGAAGACCGCCTCGCAGGGGATGCTCAGCCAGCGCTCGCCCCCGAGCTCGACCCGGTGGGCCTTGCGGCCGCAGAACCACAGCCGACCCTGTTCGTCGAGGTAGCCCAGGTCGCCCATGCGATGCCAGAAGCCTCCGTCCGGGTCGGGGATCTTGGCCAGGGCCGTGGCGGCGTCTCGGCCGAAGTAGGCCCGGGTGACCTGGGGGCCCTTCACGCAGATCTCGCCCACTTCGCCCGTAGGTACCACCGAATCGACATCGAAGGCATCGATGACCTCATCGTGGATGGGCAGGATGGCCACATGGATGCTGGGCACGGGCAAGCCCACGCAGACCCCGCCCCCGGCGTCGGCTGCGTGGCGAGTCTCACCCAGCACCTCCTTGCTGCTCAGGCTGGCCACGGGCAGGCACTCGGTGGCACCGTAGGGGGTGACCACCACGGCGTCTTGGCCCAGCATGCCCAGGAAGCGCTCCATCACCGGAGCCAACACCGGGGCACCCGCGGACATGACGCGCTTGACGGTGGGCAGCTTGACCCCGTGCTCCTGCCCGTGGCGGCCCACGGTGTCCAACAGGGCCGGCGAGCCGAACATGGTGGTGACCTGCCAGTCTTGTACCGCCTCGTAGATGCGCTCGGGGTTGACCTTGGCCGGCCGCGTGGCGTCCATGTCGGGGATCACCGAGGTCATGCCCAGGGCCGGATCGAACAGCGCGAAGAGCGGGAAGGTGGGCAGGTTCACTTCGCCAGGCTGGATGTCGTACATGGCCCGGATGGCCTCGACCTGGGCGATGAAGTTGCCGTGCACGTACTCCACGCCCTTGGGCACGCCGGTGCCGCCCGAGGTGAACAGGATGGCGGCCAGATCGTCGGGCTCGGGGTCCACCAACAGGGGCTCGTCCCCGGCGGCGGCGCCAGCCTGGCGGACCTGGTCCAGCGTCGGGCCGCCCCAGAACCAGCGGCGGCCCACGGTGACCCGGTGCTCGATGGTGCCGCGACCCCAGCCCAGGATCACCCGCAGCGCGTGGGCGATGGGGATGCCGATGAAGGCCTGGGGCCGGGCCTCGGCCAGGCAGGTCTTCAGGTTGCGGACCCCCATGCCGGGATCCACCATCACCGGGACCACCCCGGCCTGGAACAGACCGAAGGTCAAGGTGAACAGGTCGAGCCCCGGCTTGACCATCACCACCGTGCGGGTGCCGCGGCCGATGCCCACCGTGGCCAGGCCCTTCGCCACACGCTGGGCCTGGTCGTGGAGCTGGGCGAAGCTCAGGCTGGCGTAGCGGGCGCGGCCGCCGGGCTCCCGCCCGTCGGGCACCACCACCGCGGTGCGATCGGGCCAACGCTCCGCGGCGCGGGCCAGGTGGGTGCCGATGTTGCGGACCGCTGGCTCCGTGGTGCTCACGCCTGGGCCCCCTCCAGCGGGTGGGCGTCGAGGAAGGTGCGGATGCGCGGCACCACGTCCTCGGGAGCGTCCTCGAGCACGTAGTGGCCGGCGTCTTCGAGGCGCAGGACCTCGGCGTGGGGCCACAGCTCCAGGAAACGCTCCAGGAAGTGGCGATCGAACACGAAGTCCTTCATGCCCCAGCACAGCAGCACCGGCGTGTCGCCGAAGCGCCACAGGCCGTCCTCGACCGCCTTGACCAGATCCCAGGCCCGATCGCCTGGAGCCAGCGGGATGTCCTGCACGAAGCGCAGGGTGGCGATGCGGTTCTCGCGGGGCTCGTAGGGGGCGATCATGCCCTGGCGAACCGCCGGGTCCAGCTTCCGACGGGTGACGCAGAAGCGTGCAGCTCCCCTCGAGAAGGCGTTGAAGCGCTGCACCAGGAACGCGCCCACCGGAGTGTCCCGCACCAGCCACAGGGGCCAAGGGAAGGACTTGGAGGCCGGCAGGGAGAAGGCCCCGGTGTTCAGGGCCACGATGCGGGCCACCAGGCCGGGGCGCCGGTGGGCCAGCCCCATGCCGATCATGCCGCCCCAGTCGTGCACGATCAGGGTGAGGCCCTCGGCGACGCCCAGGTGATCCACCAGGGCCTCGAGGTCGGCCACCCGACGCTCCAGGGTGTACTCGTAGGCCTCGTCGCCTGGCTTGTCCGACAACCCACAGCCCATGTGATCAGGGACGATCACCCGGTGATCCCGGGACAGCTCGTTCACCACGTTGCGGTAGTAGAAAGACCACGACGGGTTGCCGTGTACACACAGGACCGGCGGGCCGCTGCCCTCGTCCAGGTAGTGCAGGCTCAGCCCGTCGAGATCGAGGCGCTTGCCCTCGAAGGGGTACAGATCGCGGGGGATGTTCATGGTGCCGTTCTACCAGACCACTTCACCCATGGTGCAGTTCAGCCCAGATCCGATGCCCATCAGGGCCACGCGCTGGCCCGCGCTCAGGCGGCCTTCTTCGGCCACCTTGGACAGCACCACGGGCAGCCCGGCGGGGCCGATGTTGCCGTACTCGGGGAACAGGCGGTGGATGCGATCCTGGGGCAGCTTGCACAGGGCGGCCAGCTGCTCGGTGTGCACCTTGCTGACCTGGTGGATCACGAACTGGTCGATGCCTTCAGGGCTCCATCCCATGGCCTCGCGGGCGTAGCCCCAGGTCTGGCCGGCCAGCTGCAGCCCACCCATGAGCAGGGCCTTGGTGTCGGTCCACATGCTGTCGGTCTGGGCGTAGCACAGGCGACAGTGCTGGGTGGCGGCCATGTTGACCGAGCCCACGTAGCGGTGCCCACCCGGGACCAGCTCGCTGCGGCCCAGCACCATGGCGGCGGCGCCGGAGCCCAGGGTCAGGGTGGCGAAGGCGGCGCGGAAGGTGGGCTCGTCGCAGTCGGGCGCGAGCAGGCGGGCCATGGTGCTCTCTTGCACGTACCGGCTGCCCTCGCCGTCGACGATGATGGCGTAGTCGATCTGGCCGCGCTCGATCATGTTGGCGGCCACGTCCATGCCGTTGATGAAGCCCAGGCAGGCGTTGCCCAGGTCGAAGTTCATGCAGCTGGGGTGCAGCCCCAGGTTGCCGTGCACCAGGCAGGCGGTGCTGGGCTCGACATAGTCGCGGCAGACCGAGGTGTTGATCAGGATGCCCAGCTGGCTGGGGTCCACCCCGGCTTCCTCGATGGCCTTGCGCGCCGCCAGGGTGGCCGCGTCGGAGTAGGAGGTCTCGGGGTCCCACCAGCGGCGGGCCTTGATGCCGGACAGCTGCTCGAGCAGGTTCGGACGGATGCCCAGGCGCTGCATGGTGGGCGCCAGCTGCTCTTCCATCCAGGCCGACGTGATGCGGTGGGGGGCATCCACGCTCGCCACGCTGGCGATGGAGACCTGGTCGTACTTCATCATGGTCATGGGGACTCCAGGCCGGCAGGGCCGGCGGCAAGTTTTCATACTTTCATGAATTCGTGAAAATAACGCCTCTCTCGAGCTTGCGCCCCTCTAACGTCGGCATCCCGGCTGACGACAGCAAAGCTGGCTTCCTGTTGGAGATTCCACACCCCCAAGAGCGATATACTCGGATCATGCATCGCCGCCTGCCCACAATCCTGTCGATCTTGCTGCTGCTGCTGGTGCTGGCGCTGTTCCTGTTCCTCCGCGCCCGCACGCCTCTGCAGGCTCCCCAGCCCTCGCCATCCGCCAGCGCGCCCGCCCCCGCCGATCCGCCCCCCGGGCCCCAGCGGGAAGACCTCGAGGGCCTGACCGGCCCCGGCACCATCGCCGACGCGCTGCCAGAGTTCCGCCTCTGCCACGCTCGCTTCGCAGTGGACGAGGGCCTGGAGTCCAAGCTCACCCTGGTCTTCACCGTGGCGGTCGACCCCACGGCGCCCCGCCGGCTGGCGCGGGTCGGGCAGGTCCGTGTGAGGCCCGAGGACGAACAGCTCGGCCTGGACGCCACCCCCTTCGAGGGCTGCATCCACCAGGCGGTGGCCGGCATCGAGCTGATCGCCCCGGGCGGCCGCGACCGCATCGACATCCCGATGGTCTTCGAGCTTGGCGGCTGAGCCCCGCCAGGCATGCCCTACTCGCCGAAGCTCTCGGTCATGTAGTCGGTGAAGACCACCATGTCGGCGGGCCAGCTGTACAGGGGCAGCCAGGCCTCGAGCAGGCCATCGGCCGAGATGACCAGCATGTCGTGGTTCAGGGCGCCGTACCCGGCCCACACGCCGCCTTCTTCGGCATCCACCAGGTAGGGCAGATCGTTGTCCTCGACCATCGGGTCGATGGTGGCCTGAGCCGTGTCGTAGGCCCGGAAGCTCTCCACGCCGAACACAGGGAGCGCCTGCTTCCAGCCAGGGTGCTCCTCGAGGGTGGCCCAGAGGTCGTTGGCCACGTCGATGCAGCCGGTGCAGCGCGAGTCCAGAAACACCAGGCCATAGGGCGAGCCTTCCAGATCGACGGAGCTGACCACAGCCCCGTAGCTCGGAGAGCTGGGGTTGATGTCCTCCATGGCGAAGGGCACGGCCTCGCGCCCGATGGCCTTGGGGTCGGTGTCGCTGTCGCTGTCGGCATCGGTGTCGGCGTCGGCGTCGGTGTCCGTGTCGGCGTCACCGGAGTCCTGGGTGTCCCCGGGCTCCTGGGTGTCGTCCGCCAGGTCGTCGCCACAGCCCAGCAGCACCAGCCCCAACAAAGGAAGTGCGAAGCGCATCGCCTTACTCGAAGTAGTAGGAGCCGGACTCGAGGTCCGACACGAGGATGAGCAGATCGGTGTCGGTCTCGGTGAAGGGCAGGTAGCCGGGCCAGCAGCCACCGCTGGTGTTCGCCGTGCCCAGGTCCTCGATGCCGTAGCTGTTGCCGCAGTTGTTGCAGACCATCAGGTCGCCGTCCTGGCTGTAGCCCTTGCCCGCCGGGTAGCAGGAGTCGCAGGCGTCGAAGGCGACGTGGGGCTCGCCCGCGCCGTCCAGCACGGCGAAGTAGGCGATGGTCGCCGCCACGCCCTGGTACTCGTAGAAGGTGACGGTGGTGCTCAGATCGGACTTGGGCACGCTGACCGTGTCGGTGTCGGCGTCGGTGTCGGTGTCGGTGTCCGCGTCGCTGTCTGTGTCCGTGTCGGCCTCTGGGGCGTCGGTGTCGTCCTTGGGATCCTCCTCGCCGCAGCCGACGATGAGGGTGAGACCAATGACCAGGAACGAGAGCGAAGCGAGACGAAGCACGGGGACCTCCGGGGGTGGTTCGAGGCCCGCAGTGTAGCCCCGAGGCCCCAGGATCGCCCAAATTTTTGAAACGTATTGTATCAACGCCCCCCAACCAACAGCGGGGCCAGGAACGGAGCCGAGGCCTGGGCCGCCACCCGATGGCCGGCGGCGGTCCAGTGGCCGTCCTGGGCAAAGTAGAGCGGAGCACCGCCCTGGGCAGCGCGCAGGGCTGGCGTGAGGTTCAGCGCCGGGCCGTGCCCGCCAGCCATGGTGGTGGCATGGTCGAGGGCCGCCGAGAGTTCCCAGCTTTCCATCGCCGGCCAAGCCTCGATCGCGGCCTCTCGCCCCTCCCGAGTGGCCTCCACCTGGCTGGGGAAGATCAGGGTGGCGAAGGCCACGCCCCGGGCCTCACAGGCCTGCGCCATGGCCGCGACCAGCGCGTCGGTCACCGCCCAGGCCTCGTCCCAGAGGGGGCCGCCAGCGGGATCGTGGACCCTCAGATCGATGGGCATACCCCCGCCGCGGGCCAGGCTCTCCCGGCTCATGCGCCGCCCCAGCACCGTGCGGGCCAGCAAGCGCCAGGTGTGGCTGTGGTCCCAGACGACGGCGCGTCGCCAGCCCCGATCCAGGCTGCGCTGCGCCGTGGTGGGCACGAGCAGGTCGCCCTCGAGGCGGTAGAAGGGCTTGTCGTCCTTGGGCTCGAGCAGGGGGTGGTTGTTGAGCACGTCGTTGGACAGCAGAAAGCCCAGCACCACCAGCTGCGGGTCCTGGGGCAGGGCGTAGCGCTCGAGCACCCCCAGGGCCGTGGCCGTGCCAGCCCCCGGCACCCCCATGGACAGCACCTGCACCGGCGCGCCGCGGACCTGGCTCAGGGCGTCCTCGAGCACACGCCCGAAGCCCTGCTCCAGCTCCACCTGCGCTGCCTCCACGAAGGAATCGCCGATCACCACCACCCGTGGGACCCCGGGGATCGGCGGGCTCCACTCCCGGTCCACGAAACGATCCCCGTTGACGTGGACCTGCACCGAGAACTCGCTGGAGCGGTTGTGATGTACACCCGGCTCGCGGAACTGACCCCGCAGCAGATCAGGTGTCTCGACGGGCGGATCGGCCTGAGGCCGGATCAGCCGGACGCCCAGCTCGAGGGCGAGCAGGGCGACAAGCAGGGAGAACAGAGCGAGCAGCGCCCGGGACACTCCGGCCAGCCGCCGGCCCTGTCTGGGGCTCATGGCTCGATGCCGAGCTGGCGCCAGGCCCCCTGGTCCATGCTCTCGAGGGTGACCTGATCGCGGTTGGACAAGATCCACTCCAGCTGGTCGGGCTCGAGCACGTCCGCCAGGGCTGTCACCAGCTCCATGGACTCCACGTTCCAGGCGTGACGCTGGTTGCGCAGCTCGAGCAGGGCCCGGTACTGCTCGGCGATGGCCGTCAGCGCGTCGCGCAGCTCGGGCCTCTGCTGAGCCCCGGGGCCGCGCGCCAGGGTGTCGAGCAGCTGCTGCAGGGGGACCTGCGCCAGGGCCTGAGCCGCGGCGTCGGAGGGCTGGGCACCGGGGCAGCGGGCGCCCCCCGAAGGGGACATGCCCAGGGAGGCCGGCGAGAACACCGGCACCCGCAGCAGCTCGCCCTGGGGCTCGGCCCCAGGCAGGGCGAGCAGCTGCCAGACCAGCAGGACGACCAGCGCGGCCACGCAGACGATGGGGAGCAGCCGCCTCATGGGCCGCCTCCGGGAGCCGGCGGGAGCTGACGCAGCAGCGCCGTTCGCTTCTCGGGCCCCAGGACCTCCACCAGCTGGTGGCGGGAGCAGGCCAGCTGATCGGCCAGGCGCCGCATGCCGTGCTCGCTCTGCTCGAGCTCACCGCGGACCGCGTGGAGCCGCTCCAGGATGGGCCGCAGGTCGGTCTGCTGGTCGGGGGACAGGGCCAGGCCGGGATCGCCGCCCAGGTGGGCCAGACCCACCGTGAAGTCGTCCACGCTCATGGTGGGCCCCAGCCACGCGCTGCGCCCGAGCCGCTCGGCCAGGCGGCTGCCCAGCAGGTCCATGTCGCCCCCGGAGGTCTCTGGAGGCAGCAACAGGCCGGCGTCGATGAGATCGCCCTCGATGGCGGCCCCGGTGATGGGCAGCATGGGCAGCAGCACCCAGACCTGGCCCTCACCCGGCTCGACGCTGCCGAGGGACCGGCCCAGGAGCAAGCCCAGCTGCAGCCCGGCCAGCAGGGTGACCGGGAGCCACCAGGGCGACACAGCGGGGACGGAGGAGCGCTTCATGGTCCGGGAACATACCACGGAGCAGGGCCGCGCCGAGGGGGTCGGCCTCGCCTGCACAGCCCCCCTCAGGGGCTCGCTTCGGTCGCCCCGGGCCGACCCCGCGCCAGGAAGGCCGGCAGGCCCAGCAGGCCCCAGAGCACCACCCACAGCCGCCAGATCAAGAAGATGCCTGCCCCCCCGGTGACCACCTGGCCGTTCACCGTCCACAGCTCGAGCAGCGTGGCCAGCGCCGCCTCTCCCACGCCCAGGCCGCCGCCAGGCACCGGCACCGTGTTGATGATCATGGCCAGGGGCGCCACGGCCACGATCTGCACCAGGCTGGGCATCACGTCGAGGGGCAGGGATCGCGCGAGCACGAACAGGGCCAGCATGGTGATGAACTGGCTGAGCATGGACAGCGCCCACAGGGCCAGCATCAGCGGCAGCCGGTGGCGCACCATCAGCAGGGCGTCCACGAAGCGCATGAAGGACTCACCCAGGGGCAGGTGGTGACGCACCAGGTGGGCCAGCCGGCCGCCCGGCAGGCAGGCGGGCAGCAGCAGCGCAGCCCCCAGGGCCGCCAGGGCATCCACCGCCACCACCACGGCCACGCGGCCACGCATCAGCGCATCGGGCGCAGCGGGCTCGACCAGGGCCCAGGGGCTCTGGCCTGCCAGCACCACCAAGGCCACGCCCAGGCTGAGCACCAGCGCCGCCCAGACCACCAGCCCTGCGCGGCGGCTGCGGGCCATGGCCACCACACCCACCAACCCGCAAGCCGCGCTGCCCCCCAACACCAGCAGGGTGACCAGCACCAGCCCCTGCAGGGAGGCGGCGTCGCCCACATGCCCGAAGGCCACCAGCAGGGCCACCCCCCCCAGGGACAGGATGGCCAACAGGGCGACGACCCGATCCAGCAGCACGCAGGCGAGGATCCTGGCGGCCTGGCCCGTGGCGTGTACCAGATAGCCCACCTTGACCACGTCACCGCCCATGGAGCCCAGGGTGAAGGTGTTGAAGAAGGCCCCGATGAAGCCGATGCGGACCACCTCGGCCAGGGGCAGCGGGCAGTCCATGGCCCGCAGCATCCAGGACAGCCGGTAGAAGGTGATCAAGAACGGCACCAACGTGATCAGCGCCCCCGCCACCAGCCAGGGAAGCGCCTGACGGTCGAAGCGCAGCACCGAGGAGTCCAAGCGCCCCGACGCGACCAGCCAGCCCAGGGCGCCCACCACCACCGCCAGCTTGATCAGCCGGACCAGCCATGTGCGAAGGCTGGTGGGCGGCGGCGATGGGGTCGAAGTCGACACAGGGGTCACGCTGCTCCCTCTCCGCCGGCATATCACGGCCCGCGCTCCCCCAGGGTTCCGACGGAATAGAGAGCCCCCACGCCCTTCCCTCGCGAGCTCCCATGCCCGTCCTTCCCGCGAAGCCCTGGCGCCTCCTGGCTTGGCTCGCCGCCCTGGCCTGGCTGCTGAGCATCCAGCCGGCCCTGGCCGACGCCCCTGGGCTGCCCGCCGACTTCCCCCTCTCCCCGGTCACCTGGGGCGGCCTGGGCGGCGCCGCGGACCAGGCGGCCTGCCCAGCCCTGGCACACCATCCGGTGATCCTGGTACACGGCGACAGCGAGGGGCCCGAGGCCTGGTTCGAGGGGCCTGACGGTGGGGTCGCCGGCGCGCTGCGGCAGGCCGGCTTCGGCCCCTGCGAGATCTGGGCCCTCCGCGTTGGCGAGGCCGGGCACCCCTCGCGATCCCTCGAAGAGCTCACCGACGATCTGGCCTTCTTCATCGGCTCGGTCATGGCCTACACCGGCGCGCCCAGGGTCCAGCTGCTGGCTCGGGGCGACGGCGCCGTGCTGTCCCACACGGCCCTGGCCAAGTACCGCCTGCACGCGCAGGTCCACACCGCGATCTACCTGGACGCCCCCTTCCAGGGCGTAGCCGCCTGCGACGACGACGCCTGCTTCGGCGGCGCAATCCGCTGCTGCACCCTCGCCCCTGGCTCACTGATGCTGCGACGGGCGCTGCTGCCCCTCGAGGCGCCTCACGCCCTGGAATGGGACCCCGACGCGGGCCCTCAGGGCCACCTGCGCTACCTGGCCCTGGGCTCCACCCGCGCCGTTCCCCTGGAGCAGCGCGGCCCAGGCCAGGGCGGCTGGATGCTCGACGGCGCGGCCAACCTGAGCTTCCCGGCCATGGCCCAGCGCCCGATCCACGAGATCAAGGACGCCTGGAGCGTGATCGTCCAGGCCCTGGCGGACCCCGCCCGCGCCTGCACACCCGCCGAAGACCACGACAACGACGGCTTCTGCTCCGCCCAGCACGGCGGCGCCGACTGCGACGACGCCGACGCCAGCATCCACCCAGGAGCCGAGGAGATCGAAGCCGACGGCGTCGATCAGAACTGCAATGGGCACGACGTGGACCGGCGCTTCCCCGGCTGGGCCTGCGAGCGGCCCATGGACGCACTGCCCTCGGCGCCGTCGCCGCAAGCCCCCGCACCCCCGGACGCCGCGTCCACCCCACTCGGCGCCACCTGGCCGTGGGCCCTGGGCCTGTCGCTGCTGCTGGTGGGCGGCGGCCTGCTGGCCCTGCGCACCTCGCGACGGGGCGGGGCCGCTGGCGTCACCCTGCCTTCCCTCGCGCTGCTGGCCGCGGGCCTGGCCAGCCTGGCCGCCCGGAGTGAAGCTGTGCCGGCGACGCTCCCGCCATTGCCCGACGAGCTGCGCCTGGGGGTGCTGCTCACGGCCGCCGACGGCGACGTCCAGGCCGCCCTGGCCCGCTGCCGCCGGGGCGATCTGGCCCTCGAGCCCATGCCCGACCGCCACCCCCACGCCGAGCCCGCGGGGGCCCACTACCGGGACCTGGGCTTCCACGCCCCCACGGAGCTGGCCGAGCCCTTCCGCGGTGCCCTGCAGGCCATGGAGCGACAGCGCCAGGGCTGCACCGTGGTGGACACCGCAGCCGGCCCCGTGGTCCTGGTCCGCTTCGAGGGCACCCCGGGTACGCCTTGGTCTCCCGCCCAGCAGCTGGCCTGGAGCGAGCGCCAGCAGCGGCATGCTGGGGCAGGCCAGCTGGTAGCCCAGCGGCTGCCCACCGCCGCGAGGGAGCGCGGCCTCGACCCCGCCCAGCACGGCACCGGTGCGCCCGCGGGACCCACCGTGGAGCTGGAGGCCGCGGTGACATGGGTCGGCAGCCAGGAGCACGGCGACCGCCGCCCCGTGCAGCACGAGCCCATGCTCCTGGACGCAAGCCCGGTGAGCACGGCCGCATTCCAGGGCTTCGTCGTCGCCACCGGCTACCACGCCGATCCCCGCTCCAGCGCGGTCGAGGTCGACCCCGGGCAGCCCGTGGGCTGGGTGGACCTCGCCGACGCCTGGGCCTACTGCGCCTGGACAGGCGGCTGGGTTCCCAGCGCCGATGCCTGGGCTGCTGCCATGCTCACGGGCGCTGGAGACTCCGCGGGGGTCTCCCCACCAGGGCCGGGCCGGCTCGAGTGGACCTCATCGGCCTGGGACGGGGAGCGGGTCCGGGTCGGCACAGGGGTCGGGCCACGGGTCGAGCCCTGGGGGCAGCGCAGCGCGCCCCTCGGTCTTCGCTGCGGGTATGCGCCGTAGGGGGTCGCGGGGGCGGCAGCTCCTGGATGACACAACCCGCTGAGGAAGAACCCGACCCGCTGCGCGGCCGTCATCGCCACGGTCATCCTGTACCGACGCGCCGCCCTACTCCTCCTCCAGCCCCTCATCCTCGACCATGGGCAGCATGGCCCACATGCCGAAGGGGTTGTGGAAGGGATCGTCTGCGCCGAAGTGGTCGCAGGGCTGGTGGGTGAGCTCGTACAGGGGCGCGCCCTCTTCGGCGGCGAAGGTCTGGCCTTCTTCGATCTCGGGCTCTTCGGCGGCCAGGTAGAAGGTGAAGACGTCCATCAGGTCCACGGCCGTGTCCGGGTCCAGGCTGGCGGGGACCACCGCCTCGGGCAGGCCGAGGTTGTGCATCCCGCAGGTGAAGAAGCCCTGATCCGGGTCGCCCACGGCGGCCACGAAGGCGGCCAGCACCGCGGTGAGATCGTGGGCCTCGGCGGTCATCTCGCGCCAAGCCGCGGCGCTGTGGGCCACCCCCGCGCTCTCGACCTTGACCCCCAGCCCTCCGGCCCGGAGCAGCGCCTCGGCGAAGATCATCATCCGCCGCGCGGCCTCCACGCTGCCGCCCTCGGGGTCCATCAGGAACACATGCCCAGGCGCCTCGGCGATGGCCATCAGCTCAGCGGGGCTGAGGCTGCCCCGGCCCGCGACCTCGAAGGCCCGCGCCAGCCCGGGCTCCCGCGCGTGCCACTCCCACTCCATGGCCGCCTCGGTGACCAGCTCGACCACCATCTGCCCGGCCATCAGGAAGCGCGGACCATCCTCGGCGGCCAGCTCGGCCACGGCCTGCATCAGCTCATCACGGCCCTGCCAGGGACCGGGCACACAGACGACGCTCTCGATGTTCATGGGACCTCCGCGGGTGAACGCGTGCGCCTGCTAATCGGCTCGGACCCGGGGGTCACTCCTCGCGGGGGGGGAAGCCCGACACGCTACAAATACAGATCCCCGCTGGCGTTGCCGCTGTAGCTGATGCTGCCGATGGTGGGGGAGCTGCTGCGCACGTAGATGCCCCAGCTGGACGAGTCGGTGACCGTGGCGTCGTCGATGCTGGCGTCGCAAGCGTAGAGGTAGACGTCGCCGTAGCCGTTGTCACCGCCGTACTCGATGGTGGCGTACTGGATGCTGGTGTCGGCGTCGGTGCAGTAGGATCCCAGCATGATGCCGTCCCAGTCCCCGGCCGCTGGGCTGGCCTGGGCCGAGGTGAACAGCACCGGGGCCGCCGCGCTGCCCTGCACGCTCAGGGCGCCGTAGCTGGAGGCGCCCGCCGTGAGGGCCACGTTGGCCTCTAGCCGCAGCTCCACGCCGGCCAGGATGGTCAGCTCAGGGCGGGAGGAGCCCTGCACCGCCACGTCACCCTCCAGCAGGAGCGGCAGCCCCAGGTCCTGCCAGGTGGCGTCGTCGTCGACGGTGTCGCCCAGCACCTGCACCAGGTCGCTGCCGTTGCCGGTGTAGCTCGAGCTGGCGTCGAGCTGCCCCACGAACGCGGCGGGGATCACCAAGGGGTACCCGCTGTTGCCGCTGACGATGTTGCCCGTGAAGCTCGGCGTGCCCGAGGTGGACAGCGCGCCGCTGGAGTCCAGCTCCACGCCCATGCCGTCGTTGTCCAGCACCATGCTGTCCTTCAGGTCCAGGGTGGAGTTGCGCACGTAGACGCCGGCGTCGTCGTTGTTCTGGAACACCGAGTCGGTGATCTCGGCCTCGGCGGCGTACAGGTACAGGCCGCCGTAGCCGTTGTCGCCGCCGTACTCGAGGGTCAGGCCGTCGATGGTGCAGGTGGCGGCGTAGCTGCCGATGCTCAAGCCGTCCCAGTCCCCGGGGGCCGGGCTGGCGTCAACGGAGCTCATGAGCACCCCGGTGCTGCTGCCCAGCACGCCGAGCTCGCCGTAGGAGCTCCAGCCCACGTACAGCGGCACCCCGCTGTCGAAGTACAGCTCGGCGCCGTCCAGGATCTCCACCTCGGGGGTCGAGGAGCCCTGGATGTACACGATGTCGGTGAACCGGTAGGGCGCCTGCAGATCCCGCCAGGTGGCGTCCTCGTCCACCGTGTCGCCGAGCACCTCGACGTAGTCATCACCGTTGGCGCTCATGACGTTGTCGGCGGCCAGCTCCCCCAGGTAGTTGGCCGGCAGGCTGATGGGGTAGCCGCCGTTGCCGGTCATGGTGTTGCCGGAGAAGCTGGGGGAGCCGCTACGGCTCAGCCCGGCGCTGCTGGTGAGGGTGACCCCGTCCTCGTCGTTGTCCAGGAAGCTGCAGCCGCGGATGCTGGCCAGGGAGCTGGTGCCGTAGAACCCGGCGTCGCTCGAGTCGCTGATCACCGAGTCCACCAGCTCGAGGTCGGAGGCGTAGGCGTAGATGGCGCCGTAGCCGCCGCCGCCTGCGTACTCGACCCACACGCCCTCGAGGCTGGAGCCCTGGTCGTAGCTGCCGAACCACAGCCCCTTCCAGTCGCCGGACGCCGGGCTGCTGTCCACCGAGCTCATGAGCACCCCGGCGAGGGAGGCCTCGATGGTCATGCTGCCGTAGCTGCTCCAGCCGATGAGCAGCCGGGCATCGGCCTCGAAGTACAGCTCGGCGCCGTCCTCGATCTCGATCCCGGGGCGGCTCGAGCCCTGGATGTAGACGTCACCGTCCACCAGCCAGGGCACATCCAGGGCCTGCCACAAGCCGTCGTTGTCCACGGTGTCTGCCATGAGCACGACGTAGTCGTCGTCGTTGCCCATGTAGGTGCTGCTGGCGTCGAGGGCCTCGCCGTACACCGCGGGGATGCTCACCGCGAAGCCGGCGTTGGCCGTGATCTCGTTGCCGGTGAAGGTGGCGCCGCCGCTCACCGAGAGGCTGCCGGTGTCGGCAGAGATCCCGTCGCCCTGGTTGTTGGCGATGAGGGTGTTGATGATCCTGGGGGCGTCGCTGCCGGCGATGTAGATGCCGGCGTTGTCGTTGTACTGGACCGTGCAAGCATCCATGTCGGCGGCGCTGCTGTACATGTAGATGCCGCCGTAGCCGTTGCCCCCGCCATACTCGACGGTCAGGCCAGTCAGCTCGCTGCCCTGGTCGTAGCTGCCGAAGGTCAGGCCCTTCCAGTCCCCCACGGCCGGGCTGGACTCGGAGGAGCTGAGCAGCACGCCGCTGGCGCTGCCCTGGACCTCGAGGCTGCCGTAGCTACTCCAGCCCACGTACACGGCGTAGCCAGCGTCCACCTCCACCCGCACCCCATCCTCGATGGTCAGGGTGGGTCGGCTCGATCCCTGAACGTACAGGTCACAGGTGATCAGGTGCACCGAACCCGCCGCCCAGGTGGTGTCGCTCGAGATGGTGCCGCAGTGCTCCTCGGCCTCGACGCAGCCGTCGTCGGCCACCCCGCTGCAGTCATCGTCCACCCCGTCGCCGCAGACCTCCGCCGCCCCGGGGTTGATGCCGGCGTCGCTGTCGTCGCAGTCGCTGTCGTTCACCACGGTGCCGCTGGGTTGCACGCAGAGGGTGGTGGTGGACAGCGTAGGGTCGCCGTAGCCGTCGCCGTCGGAGTCCGTGAACCAGACGCTGCCCTCTCCGCTGGCCAGGGCGTCGTCGGCGTCGGTGAGGCCGTCACAGTCGTTGTCGTTACCGTCGCAGATCTCGTCGGCGCCGGGGTAGGCGGTGGCGTCGGCGTCATCGCAGTCGCTGCTGTCGGCCACATGCCCACTGGGGACGCTGCAGTCCTCGGTGGCGCCGGCGGGATCGCCGTAGCCGTCGCCGTCGGCGTCGGCGTAGAAGGTGGTGGTCACGCCTTCGTCGACGCTGCCGTCGCAGTCGTCGTCAGCGCCGTTGCAGGTCTCGCTGGCGACGGGGCTGGTGGCGGCGTCCGTGTCGTCGCAGTCCGTAGCGTCCGCCACGTAGCCCGAGGGCTGGGCGCAGGCGCTGGTGGTGGTCAGGCTGCTGCCGTAGCCGTCACCGTCGGCGTCGGCGTACCAGGTGCTGTAGGTCAGCCCGTCGTCGGCGAAGCCGTCGCAGTCGTCGTCCACGCCGTTGCACAGCTCGCTGGCACCGGGGTTGATGGCGTCGTCGCTGTCGTCGCAGTCGCTGGCGTCCGCGACGTGGTCACTGGGCTGCTCGCAGGCGCTGGTGGTGATCGCAGCATCGCCGTAGCCGTCGCTGTCGGCGTCGGCGTACCAGGTGGCCACGTCGCTGGCGTCTTCGTCGATGGCGTCGTCGCAGTCGTCGTCCACGTCGTTGCAGATCTCGGTGGCGTCGGGGTTCACGGCGTCGTCGCTGTCGTCGCAGTCGCTTGCGTCTCCCACGAAGCCTTCGGGCTGGCTGCAGGCGGTGGCCTCGACCTCAGCGTCGCCGAAACCGTCGGCGTCAGCGTCCTGGTACCAGCTCAGCTGCTCGTGGTCCTCGTCCACCTCGCCGTCGCAGTCGTCGTCACGCTCATTGCAGACGTCCTCAGCGTCGGGATGCACGGTCTCGTCTGCGTCGTCGCAGTCGGTGGCGTCCTCGACCCAGCCGCTGGGGGCGCTGCAGGCCGCGGCGCTGGTCTCGGGATCGCCGTAGCCGTCGGCGTCGGCGTCGGCGTAGAAGGTGGTGGCATCCACCGGGTCTTCGTCGGTCTCGCCATCGCAGTCGTCGTCCCGCTCGTTGCACAGCTCATCGGCCCCGGGGAACACGTCCGGGTTGCCGTCGTCGCAGTCCTCGTCGGCGCTGAAGCCGTCCCCATCGGCGTCGGTCAAGTTGCCGGTGTCGTCGGGCAGATCGCCGGTGTCGATGGGGGTCTTGGGATCGGGGCAGCCCGTGAGCAGGGCCAGGGACAGAGCGAAGATGGCGACGGAGCGCACGGGACCTCCCGGGGAGCGTGGGTTCCGACAATGTATCGTCTGGGGGGGGAGGTGGGGGGTGGAGCGGGTTGCGCCTGCAGGCCAGGACCGAATCGAGCTGGGCAGCGGCATCACCATCGAGGTGGACGATCACCTCCACACCTCCACCCTGACCCGGCTGCGAGAGGTGCTGGCGCCATGCTGACGCTGCCGCCCTCGGTGAAGATCTACCTGGCGGTAGAGCCGACGAACCTGCGGATGTCGTTCCGTGGCTTGTCCGGACTGGTGCGCCAGCGGCTTCGGGACGACCCGCTGTCAGGCCACCTGTTCTGCTCCCCGAGTCGGCGGCGGACGATGATGAAGATCCTGTTCCACGACCGCAGCAGCTACTGCATCTTCTACAAGTCACCTGGCTGCTGGAGCCCGTCTGCTACCGGCTGGTGGCCATGTTGTTCGCCCATGACCTGCTGCAGCTGGACGGAACCGGCATCGAGGTCCTGCAGCCAGGCGAGAAGGGCACCCACCGCGGCCAGCTCGCGGTGTAGTGCAGCCACGAAATCGGCGTCTACCAGTTCACCATGTCCAAGCACGGCGAGCACCTGGCCGAGTTCCTCGCCATCGGCAGCGACTGCCAGTACGTCGGCTACCAGATCGCCGACGCCGCATCCAACATGAACCTGCTGTACGCCAACGGCCTGATCGTCGAGTGCGGCTGCTGGTTCCACGCCCGCAGCAAGATCACGACCGCCCGGGAGAGTGCCCCCGCCAAGGCCGAAGGTTGAAGATGGACCTGCGTTCTTCGTAGGCGTCGAGCTCCAGCCACGCCGGACCTAGGCGGCTCACGCGCTGCGCAGGGTCAGGACCACCACCTCGGGAAGCACCCCCAGCCTCATGGGCGCGACGGAGACACCCACCCCGCGCGAGACCAACACAGGCCAGGAGGGACCCTGGACCAAGCCTCCGGCGTACTTCCTGCCATACCTGCTGGGCACCGCAGGCGCGCCCAGGCCCGGGATCCGGACCTGGCCACCGTGGGTGTGGCCCGAGAGCTGGAGATCGAAGCGGGCTTCGGGCCGGCGGCGGTGCATCCTCTCGGCCGTGTCGGGATTGTGGGTGAGCACCACACGCGGGCAGCCCTCGGACACACCACGCAAGGCAGCATCGGTGTCCTGCACGTCCCCCCAATGATCGCCGAGGCCACAGACAGCGAGGCTCTGGTCCGGCAGTTCGTGATCCCGCAGACCCTCGGTCGTGAGGAAGAGCCGGTCGTTGTCGATGACGTGGATGCCGTGGCGCCGCAGCTCCGCTTGGCAGGCGTCGGGTCCCCGCCAGTGCTCGGCGTTGCCCAACACAGCCACCGAGCCGAAGCGGGAGCGAGCCTCGGCCAGCAACGCGATGCCAGTGGCGATGGAGGCCGAGCTGCGGTGCAGGTAGTCGCCGGTCATCGCCACCAAGTCCAGCTGCTCGGCGTTGAGGAGCTCTACGGCCCGCCGAATGTGGGCTGCGGAGACGTAGGGCCCGTAGTGGGTGTCGGAGAGCTGGCCGATGCGCAGCCCGTCCAGTGCTGGGGGCAGGCCGATCAGGGTCAGCTCGTAGCGACGCACACGGAGACGCGAGGGCTCTACCAGGGTGGCCCAGCCGCCCACACCGGCTGCCATCGTGCCAGCGACCAGCACCAAGGCGTCGACCAGCAGGCGCCTGCGGCCAGGACTGACACCTTCCTCAACGCGCAGACGGATGCGGCGCGCCACGCTCCGGGCCAGGGTGGCGTAGAACATGCCGGCCATTATTGCGCGCAGCAGCTGGAAGAGCAGACCGTGGCGGCTGCCCGTGTGGTGCACCAGGACGCCAGCGATCCCTGTGAAGGGCAGGCAGAGGACGTCCACGATGCGGGTCGCGCCCATGAAGACCGAGGTGAGCGGTCCCCAAGAGTTCAGGTGGATAGCCTGCAAGTTGAGCAGGTAGAGCATCCCGGCCAGGCCCAGCGCCGAGGCCGGCCAGCTGTAGATGAGGCGGCGAGGGAGGCGGCTCCAGGAGGGCATGGCCCAGCACTAACGCGGTCGTTTCGCACGGGATGCCACGGCGCACGGGTCATGTCCCCGCGCGCTGTTCAGAAACCCATGCGCCCGACGGCCATGGCGAAGTCACCAGCCACCTTGGCCAGGCGCGGGTGCCGCTCCTCGAACCGAAAGATCATGCCCTCGACGCCCTTCAGCCCCGCCTCGAGCAGCTCGGGGCTGGTGGCCTCGCGTGTGGCCTCGAAGGCCGACAGCTCGGCGAAGCCCACCAGGCTGCGGGCGTCCTCGCTCTGGGACTCGGGCAGACACTCGATCTCACTGCGGAGCTGCTGCACCAGCGCCGTCAGCTCCCGGCGGTTCTCATCGGAGATGGCGGGTGCGCCATCGATGCGAAGTTGGATCCGGTCAAGGGTCTCGAGCGCCATGGTGGGTTCCTCTGCTGAGAGGGCGCACGCTACCATGGATGCGACGGGATGGCATTGCATGAGATGGGATCGACAATGAGCCGACGGATGTAATGGCGGTGTGGACACTGGGCGATGAGGTCGAGGGCGTCCCGGCGCTGGTTCGAGCATAAGGGGGCCAGGGATCGTCCGCTGCCTTCGCACCCACCAGATCGTTCGATGGTACCGTGCTGTCCCTCGAGGGGCTCCAGTCGGATCGGGTGGAGCTGCGCGGGTTGACGACCTTCCCATCCCTGTGGCTCGCCAGAAGTCGATCCATGGCCGACAAGGCTCCGGATCGGAGGATGAGTGACCGCGGCCACGGAGCGCCCCAGCCGTTCGACCGACCTTGTGGATGTGGCCCGGGTCCGCCATCCTGGTTTCATGGTTCAGCACGTCATCCTCCTCACGCACGGCCTCTGCGCGCTTCTCCGTAGTCGCGTCGACGTCGCCCTCGAGAACCTCGCCCTCCGTCAGCAGGTCGCCGTCCTCGCGGAGCGGAGGCCGCGGCCCAGCCTGTCGACGACGGACCGACTCTTCTGGGTCTTCCTTCGCCGGCTCTGGTCGCGGTGGGCAGATGTCCTCGTCGTCGTGCAGCCCGACACCGTGGTTCGCTGGCATCGGCTGGGCTTCCGCCTGTTCTGGCGATGGCGATCTCGCCCAGGGCGCCCGGGCAGGCCCCGCATCGACAGCGAGCTGCGCGACCTCATTCGCCAGATGGCTCGAGAGAACCCGACCTGGGGTGCCCCGCGGATCCATGGCGAACTGCTGATGCTCGGCTTCGACATCGCAGAGAGGACGGTGTCTCGGTACATGCCGAGAAGGCCGGCGCCAGGGGACGTGGTCGAGCGATGGAAGGTCTTTCTCCGCAACCACCAGGAGGCCATCGTCGGGATGGACTTCTTCACCGTGCCGACCGCGACCTTCGATGTCCTGTACGTCCTCTTCTTCATCCACCATGGTCGTCGGCGCGTGGTGCACTTCGGGGTCACCCGCTACCCAACGGCGACATGGGTGATCCAGCAGCTCCGAGAGGCCTTCCCCTACGACGAGGCCCCTCGCTATCTCATCTTTGATCGAGACAGCACGTTCAGCCAAGCACCGATCGCCGAGCGCTGGATCGGCAGCGTACGCCGCGAGATGCTGGATCATGTCCATGCGGACCGCGTCGCGTGCTGGGAGAAACACACCTCCGCAGGCTGCTCCGGCAGTACGTCGACTACCACCACCACGACCGCTGCCACCTGTCCCTGGAGAAAGACTCTCCCGAAGGGCGGACTCCCTCGACCAGGCCGTCAGGCGACTACGCCGTCGTGGCCCTGCCACGGGTGGGCGGTCTCCATCATCGGTACGAGTGGCGGGAAGCGGCCTGACCGCGGCTTGCCGGCAGCCGGCTTGCCCTCCCGGATCATCGACACATCGAGGGCACCGAGGGGCGCACCAGCGAGGGCAGCGTAGCGCTGGTGACCTCAGGGGCCGACCCGGGGACCCGTGCCCTTCCTGCCACGTCCGGGCGCCAGCGGTGGAGAGCACTGACGATGGCATGATGATCGCCGAGCCAAGGGTGTGGCCGGTGTGGATGAGGTTCTGACGAGGGACAGGGGGTGGCGCTGTGGGGGGGGGCGCCCTCGCCGCTGCGTGGGTGACCTCCTCGTGAATCGCGACCTCCCACGGCCTCGGTCACGGACCTCGTCGCCAGCTGCGCGAGGCCAGGGCATAGGGGACTCAGCCCACCAAGGGCCAGAGCCAGGGCACAAGCAGCAAGGCGCTCATCAGGCAGATGAGCATCAGGGGCAGGCCCACGCGGGTGAAGTCGAGGTAGCGATAGCCACCCGGGCCGTAGACCAGCAGGTTGGGGTTGCTGCCGATAGGGGTGGAGAAGCCTGCCGAGGTCGCCAGGGCGAGGGTCAGCGCCACGGCGTGAGTGTCCAACCCCGCCGAGACAGCCGCGGTCATGGCGACCGGGAAGACCAGGGCGGCACCAGCCGCGTTGGACACGAAGGACGCAAACAGCGCCCCGAGGATCCACACGGCAGCCAGCACCGCGATCGGACCGAATGGCAGCGTGAGGGCGAGCAGCGACTCACCGAGCACCGCCGCAGCCCCCGACTTTTCGAGGGCCGCGGCGATCCCGATGGCCGAACCGATGAGCACCAGCACCGACCAGTTGACGGCCAGGCGCGACGCCCGGCCGCTGATGCAGCGCGTGGCCAGCAAGAAGAACAGCGTGGCCATTCCGCTCACGAGGAGCGGGACGTCCGTGAACGCCGGCACCAGCACCATGCCTGCGATGGCGGACAGCGCTAGGGGGGCCTTCCGGTAGCGCGGGCGCTCCTCCTCGGAGCGCTCGCTCACCAGGTAGAACATGGTGCTGTCCTGCCAGGCCTTGCGGAAGCCTGGGGATGCGGACAACATCAGCGTGTCGCCCGGGCGCAGCACGATGTCGCCGATGCGCCCGCCGATGCGCTCACCAGCGCGGTGCACGGCCAGGATGACAGCGTCGAAGCGGCGCCGGAACTCGGCGTCCCGAACCGTCAGGCCCACCAGGGCAGAGCGGTGGGACAGCACCACCTCGAACACGTGGCGGAAGGGTGGGACGTGGCTGTCCACCGGATCGAGGCCGGGCATCTGAGACACGTCGGTGATGGAGCCAGCGTCGCCGGTGAAGACCAGGTGGTCCCCAGCTTCCAGCTTGTCTTCAGGTGCGACGGGGCGGATCTGTCGGCCGTTGGTACGACGGATCTCCACCAGGAACAGCCCAGGCAGATGCCGCAGCCCGGCCTGCTCAACCGAGCGACCCAGCAAGGGAGAGTCGGCGGAGACCTCGACTTCGGCGAGGTACTCGCGGGTCTCCTCCCTGTCCAGCTCCGCCGGATCGCGCCGATCCACGATCAACAGGGGGGCGAGGATGACCAGGTAGAGCAGCCCGACGAGGGTGATCGGCAGTCCCACCCAGGTGATGTCGAACATGCCGAGAACGCCGTAGCCATGCTGGGCGTGCATCCCCGCCACCACCAGGGTGGCCGAGGTTCCGATCAGCGTGCAGGTGCCGCCGAGCATCGAAGCGTAGGACAGCGGGATGAAGAAGCGGGACGGGTTGGCGCCCACGCCTCGCGCCCAGCTGCGCACCATGGGGATGAACATGGCCACGATGGGCGCGTTGTTCATGAAGCCCGACAAGGCCGCGGTGGGCACGAGCAGGCGCAGCAAGCCCCAGCGATGGGATCGCGTTCTCCCGAAGATCAGACTGGAGACAAGCCCCAAGGCGCCGGTCTCCTTGACGGCTGCGGCACAGATGAAGAGCACGCCGATGGTGGCTACGGCGGGGTTGGAGAAGCCGTGCAGGGCTTCGTTGGGCGACACCACCCCAGCCACCACCAGGACGCAGAGCCCCGAGAACATGACGAGATCGGGGCCCAGGCGGTCGGCCACCATCAGGATGGTGGCACCGGCGATGACCGCGAGCGTCAGCCAGCCTTGCCAACCCAGCGCCATCCATGCCTCCCAGCCGAGGATCATGGGGAGCCCTCTGATGCCGTAGAGAGGCCGAGGTGCCCGAGCTCACCCAGGAACTGCTCCAGCACCCCACCAGACTCCAAGAGCAGCTGGGTAGCCCCGGCCCATCCCCCCAGATCCTCGATGGTGAACAGATCGGCGGGTCGCTTCGGTCCGAACATCGGCCCGGCCCTGTCCAGCGCCGGAGGTGGCCCGTAGCCTCGCCGCTTCAGCTGCTCCTGGACCACGGGTTGCCGCGTGAAGCGCACGAAGGCCTCGGCCAGATCCTGATTGCCATGGCGCTGTGCGTAGTCATCCACCACCGCGATGGGGTGCTCCACCAACACCGAGGCCTCCGGCACCACCCGCACCCAGGACTGGCCCTGCAGGCGCGCCGCGACCAGTTCGTCCTGGTAGGTGATCACCACGTCACCGACCCCCTGGGCGAAGGTCTCGAGGCTCTCGGCCGCGCTCTCGTCCATCACCACCACCCGGGCCAGCACCTGGGACACGAAGGCCACCGCGGCCTCGTGATCATCCGGTGGCACGTGGGCCTGCCCCCGGAGCGCCGCGCCATAGAGGGCCGCGAGGCCCCACATGCCCTCGCCAGAGCTGCGAGGGTCGGCGAGCAGCAGCTCTACGTCGGGGCGGGTCAGGTCCTCCCATCGCTGGATCTCCAGGGGGTTTCCCGACCGGGTGGCCATGATCACGTAGGACGAGCTGATCATCCCACCCCAGCCATCGTCCCTCCAGTCGGCCTCCACCAGACCTCCGGCCACGAGCGCCTGCATGTCCGGCTCCCAGGCCAGGGCCGCTACGTCGGCCTCGAAGCCCGCCACGATGGCTCTGGCCTGGGCACGGCTGCCTCGGAACGAGGCCTCCACCTCGATCTCCTCACCCTGGGTCTGGTGCCAGTGCCGCTCGAAGGCCGGGATGATGTCCTGCTCGTACATCTCGCGTGGTGTGGAGAACACCGCGAGCACCAGGCGTCGCGGCGCCTGCTCTCCAGGTCGCGGGTCGGAACCGGCGAACCAGACATCTGGCTCATCCAGGAACCCACCGAAGCCTGGCAGGTCCTTCATCGACCACAGGAGGCCCAGGCCGATGATCACCGCGGCAGCGATCAGGATCTCACGAAGATTGGGGGGGCGCATGGCTAGCTCCGTCTCGAGTTGGACAAGGGTTCGCGTTCCTGGAGCAGGGCCAGGGGAATCCCATCAGGCTGTGTCTGGGCTGGGTTCGGGAGCGGGACGCTCCACGCGCATCAGGGTCACCTGCTGCCGGTGAGCCTCGAGCACCTCCACCGACAGCCCCCGCCAGGGGATCTTTTCACGCGCGCGAGGGATCCGGCCGAGGTCGGCCAGCAGCAGATCACCCAGACGACCCTCACCTTCGCAGGGCACACCCAGGGCGCGGGTCACATCGCGCATGGACGCACCGGGTTGCACCAACAGCGCATCGGAGGACAGCCGGATCAGGTCCTGGCTCTCGAGGTCGGTCTCGTCCTCGATCTCGCCCACCAGCTCCTCGAGGACATCCTCGAGGGTCACCACACCCTGCAGAGTGCCCAAGCCATCCACGACCAGGGCCAGGTGCTGCTTGCGCCGCTGGAACTCCCGCAGCAGATCGTCGGTGCGTGCGCTCGCGGGGACGAACCATGGCTCGACGGCCAGCGCGGCGACAGGCTGATCGTGGCGTCCATCCGCCAGGCCCTGCAGGATCTGACGCACGTTCACCACCCCCACGACGCTGTTGATGTCATCGGCCCGGTACAGGGGGATGCGGGTGTGGGTCACCTCCTCGGCCCAGGAGTTCAGCTTCCCCAGCGGCGTGCTCGCCTCGAGGGCGTCGACCTGGGCCAGGGGGGTCATGATCATGCCGGCGGTCATGTCGTTCATCCGAAACACCCGCTGGATGAGCTCGCTCTCGTCCTGCTCGATGGTGCCCTCACGGCCTCCCTGGCGGGTCAGGGCGCGGATCTCGGCCTCGGAGGTGCTGCGCACCTTCGCTGGAGCCAGGGGACGCACCAGCAGCTCCACCAGGGCGATGATCGGCATCAGCGAGCGGGTGAGCAGCTGCACCGGGCGCGCCACCCACAGGCCGACGGTGAGGGCGTGGCGCTCACCGAGGGTCTTGGGGATGATCTCCGAGAACAGGATCACCAGGAAGGTCAATAGGGCAGAGAACGCTCCGAGCCAGCGGGAACCGAGCTGCTCTGCGGCCATGCCACCCACCAGGATGGAGCCGCCGATGTTGGCCACGTTGTTCCAGATCACGATGGCCATGATCGGGCGGGTGAGGTCCTCCTGCAGCTTGCGCAGCGCGAGAGAACCCCGGCGTCGACGCTCCACGGCAGCGAGCACCTGCGGATAGCCGACGGCGAACAGGGCGGCTTCGGTGCCGGAGGCCAAGGCCGATGCCGCCAGGACGGCGAGCACGGTGAGGACGAGGGCGGTCATGCCGACAAAACCCGCGCACGCTTCTTCCGCGCCTCCACGTCCAGCCACCGCCAGCCCAGCAGCAGGGCGATGGGAGACACCATGGTGCTGGCCCCCACGATGATCCACATCAGCTCGGTGTTTCTGGGCCCCTCAGCGGGGCACAGCGCCGCCAGCAAGAACCCAGTGGCCGGCCCCGCCGCCACCTTGGCGAAGAACATGGGTGCCTTCGAGAACGCCATGTAGCTGGCCTCCTTGCCGGGAGGCGCGATGGAGGCCGTGTAGTCGTACAGCCGCGGCGAGTAGAGGGCCTCACCCAGCGACAGCACCACCTGGAAGATCACCACCAGCATGATGGACTCGCCCAGGCCCAGCACGAAGACCGACCCCGCCGCGACGAAGCTTCCCACCAGGATGACCTTGTAGCCGGACATGCGGCCGGTCACCGCGGTCATGACGGGCACCAGGAAGATGATGATCAGCGGGTTGATGGCGTACAACCGCCCGGTCCACGCCTCGAGCCCGATGCGCTCCATGTACAGGGGGTAGAGGGAGTGGTTGTACTGGAAGATCATCTTCACCAGCACCAGCAGGAAGATGAAGGTGATGAAGATCCAGAAGGTGCGCTCACTGGTGACCTCTCTCATCACCTGCCAGCTGCTCTTCCTCTTCACCTTCTCAGGCTCCACCGGGACCGCCTCGGGGGTGTTCCCTTCCCGCCGCTCGGCCTCCCGTTCGGCCTCGAGCTCGGGGATGCGCTCGCGCACGAAGAGGCTCACCAGGACCAGGGACGCGAGGGTGGCCGCCACGGCCACCAGGAAGACCACCTGGATAGGCCGCACGGTGAGGGTGAGCCCCCATGCGTCGAACAGCAGGGGCTCGGTGAAGGTGCTCCTGAGGCCGTCCAGGCTCAGGCCCGCCACCAGGGATCCCACGTTCATGATGACGTAGTACCAGGAGAACGCGTACTTCTGGGCCTTCCTGGTGCTGAACAGCTTCACCGCCGCGGCCAGCAGCGGGATCATGTAGGCGAAGCCCACCGAGAGCACAAACAGCCCCGGATACACGATCCAGGGCTCGACGGTGAAGGTGATGGCCACCCGCCCGATGAGCGCGATGGCCAGACCCACCAGCAGCGCCTTGCGGATGCCCATGCTGTCGGCCACGAAGCCCACGAAGACCATGAAAAACGACATGGAGGCGCTGAAGACGCCGAAGATGATGCCCGCCATGGGGTCGGACAGCCCCATGTCTTCGGTGAGGAAGATCATGAGGACCAGCACCGAAGAGAAGTAGCAGAGGCTCTCCAGCACCTTCACGGCGTAGGCGATCCAGATCTCCCGTGGGCAACCGAACACGGCCCGCAGGCCGTCCCAGTAGTCACGGGCGATGCGCTGGACGAGCGGCGCAGGCAGGGCGGTCGCGGAGTCTGTCATGGAACCGTCCGGGCAGCCGCCGACGCAGAGCGCTGCGCCGGCGTGTGGGAAGCGAGGACGTTCACGCGAGCCTCCACACCCGAACGGATGCCCCTGTGTGTCCAGGTTTCTCGCGGTGTCTGAAGCTCGAAGAAGTCGTCATGGCTTCTGGGTGCTTGGCCGGCCGGAACCAGGTTCGGGCCGAGACTGTACGGGAACTCGAGGCGCGGTGGTCGCGCTGACTCAGAGCCCTATATCCGTATCGTCATCCTTCACGGGCGCAAGGTAGAATCGTGCGCCTCGTGGTCGAAACGCCCAGCGAGGTCCACGGCGTCGATCAGCGTCTGCCGCGTCCCACCAGCACCCCGGCGCCAAGGACACCCGCCAGCAGCGAGCTGCCCAGGATGCCGAGCTTGGCGGTGTCCAGCAGCGCCGGGTCCGCGAACGCCAGACCGGCCACGAAGATGCTCATGGTGAAGCCGATGCCGCCCAGCAGCCCGACACCGATCACGTGGCGCCAAGAAGCACCCTCGGGCAGCTGCCCCAGCCCGGAGCGCACGGCGAACCAACTGAAGATCGGGATGCCCAGGCTCTTGCCGAGCACCAGCCCCGCCGCCGTGCCCAGCGCTACCGGGTGCAGCAGCTCGATCTCCGCGCCCAGCACCGTCACGCCCGCGTTGGCGAGGGCGAAGATGGGCAGCACAAGCCAGCTCACCCAGGGATGCAGGGTGTGCTCGAGGTGTACCAGGGGGCTGTGGTCGTCGTCTTCCACGCCGTGCAACGGCACCGCCATGGCCAGGATCACGCCGGCGATGGTGGCGTGCACGCCGCTCTTCAGCACCGCCACCCACAGGGCCGCGCCCACGAGCAGATAGAGCCCCAGGTTCTGCACCTTCAGCCGGTTCAGCCCCAACAGCAGTCCCCCGAGCCCCGCCGCCATCAGCAGGGCGGTGACGGAGAGCTTCGAGGTGTAGAACAGGGCGATGACGGTGACCGCGCCGATGTCATCCGCCACGGCCAGCGCTGCCAGGAAGACCTTGAGGCTGGTGGGTACACGATCCCCCAGCAAGGCCAACACCCCCAGGGCAAAGGCGATGTCGGTGGCCATGGGGATGGCCCAGCCAGCCTGGCCGGGGCCTCCCAGGTTGATCACCGCATACAGCAGCGCGGGAACCACCATCCCGCCCAGGGCCGCCGCCACGGGCAAGGCGGCCTTGCGGACGCTGGACAGCTCACCCTGGACGATCTCGCGCTTCACCTCGAGCCCCACCATCAGGAAGAACAGCGCCATCAGACCGTCGTTGATCCAGAGCAGCAGAGGCTTGTGCAGGCCAGCCGCGCCGACCTCGATGGCGACGGGGGTCGCCAACAGCGTCCCATAGGCGTCCGCCCATGGCGAGTTGGCCCAGACGAAGGCCAGCGTCGCGGCGAGCATGAGTGCCACACCGGGGGCCGCGGGGCTGCGGAACAGCTCCCCGAGACCTCCCATGGGCAGGCTGCGGGCCGGACGGGTCGCTACCATGGCCTTCTCCTCACACGGGATGAAGCGAAAAGCTTACCACCGCCTGGCCCTCGGCCAGTCCCACGCAGGGATCCCCCTCTCGGTGGGCCAGGTCTACAGGCATCGCTTAGCCATGCCTGGCCCTGGTGGGCCGTGGCGACAAGCCCACCACCACCGACCAGCTCCCCTTCTACGGCGACCACGCGCCGGCAGAGGGCCGAGCTGGGAGACCTCTTCGGTGAGCCTGTCGAGCGTGAGGCCCTCTACGTGGTGGCCCCCGTCGAGGGGGCAAGCGTCTGCAGGCCACCAGCCTGCGCTTCGATGATGGCGAGGTCTGAATTCGTTCATATCGGTTCGTCGCAGAGGAGTTGCGGTACGCCGACAACCGGGTGGTTCTGGATCGGCTCTGGACCGACCCTGTGGACCGCCGATTCCAGAGGTTCTCAGCGTGTTGGACGATACAACCTTCTGGACCGCCACACCGCGGCCCTGTGCACGCGGCTCCAGGGGTCAGGTTGCTCCCCCGACCTGCTCGTGAGCACCCGTTCCCCCCGCCCGAGTCCCGCCACTGCCCGTCTCGGCCCCCGGAGATGGTGGCCGAGCCTGGCGTGAGCATGGTGGCCTGCTGCCATCTTCGAGGCCGACGGAAGATCGGGCCTTTCGTCGCTCCTGGTTGCGTCCACCGCGAGGTCCCGCCACCGCGGTCGCGGCTCGCGCCCTCGCCCGAGCACGACCCCGCCCCCGAGATCCCACGTGGGTCACACCTACCACCCTGCCGTCTCCAAACCGGAACACCAACCCTCCCTCTTCCTGCTCGATACCGAGCAACCCGTCGTGAACCAGCTGATGATGGGTGCAACAGACGGTGAGCAGATTGTCCTCACCGTTTCCGCCACCGTCCCTGAAGTACTCCAAGTGGTGGATGTCCAACCAGAGACGATTGCTGCAACCTGGCACCTGGCAGCGATGACGGTCGCGATGCAGCACGGCCCGGCGCGTGGCGGGTGGGATGGTGCGGGAGACGTGGCCTCTCGTGGGCCCCTCGCGCATCTCCAGGATCTCGGCATCACAGCACGCCTGTCCCACGTGGGTCTCTGAGACCTCGGCCTCGGGCGCTGTGGTCCGCCCGCAGCTCGGGCAGTGCTCGATCACCACGCGGAAGCGCTCGCCCGTGGGGGCCTCGGTGCTTTCCAGCTCGTCCAGCACCCGGGTGGCCACCTGGGCCAGCAGGGTGCCATCTCCGACCTCGTCTCGCGACACACCCGCGGCAGCCCGGAGGGCGGAGAGCAGGGCCCGGACCTGTTCGGCCTCCACCGGCTCCATGGAAAAGCTCAGGCGTACCGGCCCGGCCGCCTTGACCTCGTCCCCGCTGGGAGGCTCACCCGGACGGTGTGCGGCCACCGCGCGCTCCAGATCGCGGCTGGTGGACTGGCAGGCCAGCTCGACCCACGCCGCCTCGACCTCGGGGGTGACCACCGACAGCAGCTCGCGCGCTTTGGTCCAGCACAGGGCACCCGAGGCGAAGGCCTGGTCCAGCACGGGCAGGTCCGGCAAGGCCCGGCCGATGCGGACGAGCCCGCGGCTCTTGCGGGGCTCGAGCGACAGCTTCACTTCGGCGTACTGGCGCACGTTGGCGTAGCCCAGGTCGAAGAAGTGCCTCTTGTCCGCCAGCTCGGCCAGGAGCAAGGCGAGGTCCCGCTCGGCGCGAGACAGCTGGGCGTGGGCCTCGAGGATCCGTTGGTCCAGCTCCAGGGCCTCGGCCAATGGGTGATGCGCGGCGTGCATACGACCTCCCGCAGTTCTTTCATAAGACACCTAACACGCTATGTTTCGCGAAACACACCACGGGTGGACAGGAACTGTCCGGGCTCTGCGGTCCAGGTCGATGTCCTCCAGACCGTGCGGGGCAATCGCACCCGGCCACACGCGCTGGGCTCTCCGCTCACCGCCCCGCAGTCCTCTCACAC
>ERZ890953.113-NODE-113-length-46704-cov-22.998478_pt1 | contig 46704 bp, 35 predicted proteins | sample MGYA00521264_ERZ890953 | MGnify/ENA primary metagenome ERZ890953 (study PRJEB32303, sample SAMEA104408629) | aquatic metagenome | biome: Brackish water; feature: Chemocline; material: water | place: Baltic Sea | collected 2014-10-26T21:54:00 | depth 200 m ...
CCGGAAGAGATCGCCAAGGCCCTCGACATGCCCCAGGAGAAGGTCAACGGCGTGCTCAAGGCGAGCATGGAACCTGTGTCTCTGGACCGCCCCATCGGCGAGGACGAAGACAGCAGCCTCGGCGATTTCATCGAGGACACCGCGGCGCTTTCGCCCCAGAGGGCGGCGGCCCACGCCATGCTCAAGGAGCAGATGCGCCGTGTCCTGAGCACACTCTCGCGTCGCGAGGAAAAGGTGATCCGCCTGCGCTTCGGACTCGGCGACGGGACGCCACGCACGCTCGAAGAGGTGGGGTCGATTTTCCAGGTCACGCGCGAGCGTGTGCGGCAGATCGAAGCCAAGGCACTGCGCAAGCTCCGTCACCCGAGTCGGTGCCGCAAGCTCAAGGGGTACACCGAAATCGTGTGATCGGACTGATAAAGGTTTGACGGTATCTGGGGCAGTGGTTATCGTAGGCGCCCAGATCCCTGGGCCCATAGCTCAGTGGTAAGAGCAGCCGGCTCATAACCGGTCGGTCCCAGGTTCAAATCCTGGTGGGCCCACCAGGCCTGTCTGGTAGGGATGTTCGGGCGATTAGCTCAGCTGGCTAGAGCGCTCGCCTCACACGCGAGAGGTCACTGGTTCAAGTCCAGTATCGCCCACCACTCCCGATGCCCAAGTCAGACATGACGATCGAGCCTGACACGATGACCGAGAGGGTGCCAAGGCACCCTTTTTTCGTATGATGGAGGTCGACCCATGAGCGATGACCGCGAACCCAAGACCCTCAGCGAATTGCTCGTCACGCTTGAACGTAGTGAGAACCTCAGATCCTTGGCCCGCGAATGCGGCATGGCTCCTGGGGATCTGCGGCGCAACTTGAAACGCTGGCGTAAAGACCTGGAGGCGGGGGCCGCGGCGCTTCCTAAGAAGAAGAGTGAGCCGACCGTTTCGTCTGGCGATCTTCCGTCAGAACTCGAGGGGCTGGTCTCGGCCAGGACTCTGGACGCTGAAGCCATGGCTGCGACGCCGGAAATCACAGCCTGGACCGATGGCGCCAGCCGCGGCAATCCAGGCCCCGCTTCGGTAGGCGTGCTCTTCGGCTCCGCCGACGGAGAGCCGTTGGCCGGATATGCCGAGACCATCGGCAAGGCCACCAACAACGTCGCCGAATACAAGGCCGTGCTCAGGGCGATGGAATTTGCTGTGACCTGGAAGGTCCGCAAGCTGCGCCTGCATCTTGACAGCGAACTGGTCGCTAGGCAGCTGACCGGCCAGTATCGGGTCAAGAGCCAGGACCTGATACCGTTCTACCGCCAGATCGTGAGTCTGGCCCAGGAACTCGATGTCTTCCAGGTGCGCCACGTGCGCCGGGAAAAGAACAAGTTGGCGGACGCCTTGGCAAACCTCGCCCTGGACGGCAAAGGCGGTGTTTTCGGCGCCTGAGACGGCACGTCTTGTGAGAGAGGGTGACAGAACGGTCCGACCGTTGCTAAGATTGAAACTGCAGGGGAGTCGGGGTGATGGTCGCGGGCCGCAAGGCTCGAGGAAAGTCCGGGCTCCGCAGGGCAGGGCGCTGGGTAACCCCCAGGGGGAGCGATCCCACGGAAAGTGCCACAGAAAATATACCGCCTCGGTCTTCGGACCGCGGTAAGGGTGAAAAGGTGAGGTAAGAGCTCACCGGGCCGCTGGTGACAGAGGTCGCATGGCAAACCCCGCCTGGAGCAAGACCATATAGGGAAGGATGAGGTAGCCCGCCTCGCTTGACTTCCGGGTAGGTCGCTCGAGGCCGACGGTAACGTCGGTCCCAGATACATGACCATCGTCGCTTCGCGACAACAGGACCCGGCTTACAACCGGCTCCCCTGCACGTTTTTCGTCATCCGCGGCACGGCCACGCGGCCGTGCCGACGTTTTGGACGTCCGCTTGGAGGACCGCCTGGAGGATCGCGTGCAGTTCCAGATGCCCTTCGATGAGAGCTCCGGTGCCCAGCCGGCTCCGTTGCCCTTGACGGAAGCCGTGGGTATTCTGACCGGCAGGATCTGGGAAGGACGCATCATGCCGACGGCCGCAGTCGTCGATGGGCTGCGTCGTGATCTGCCGTTGCCGCGCCGCGCTTCGGATCATCTGTTATCGTTGCTCGGCGTACGGGGCTTCGACAGCGCTGAAGACCTCGACCCCTTTTTCTTTCCGTCCCTGGCCCACCTCCATGACCCCCTGCTTCTCGACGAGATCGATCTCGCTGCGCGCCGGCTCCTCGCCGCCGCTGCGACCGGTGAACGCGTGGCCATGCACGGCGACTTCGATGTCGATGGTCTGACCGGAACCGCTCTGCTCGCCGAACTCCTCGGAGACATCACGGTGGACGGTTCGCGCATGCGCTCTGAGCCGCCGTTCGTCCCCGACCGGGTGATCGACGGCTACGGCGTATCGGCACGGATGATCCGCGCCTGGGGCGAGAACGGTGTGACCCTGCTGGTGACAGTCGACACCGGTGCCGCCGCCCATGACGAGCTGGCGCTGGCGGCGGAACTGGGTATGGAGGTGATCGTTCTCGACCACCATCTCTTCGGAGAGCGGCCGACAGGTGCCACCGTGCTCGTCAATCCGCACCGGGCCGGAAACCGTTATCCCAATCCGGAGCTCTGCGGTGTGGCGGTGGCCTTCAAGCTCGCCCAAGCGGTCGTGAGCGAGGCTCCCGCAGCCCTTTCCGCAGCCTGGCCCAACAAGGTGCTCGACCTTTGTGCCCTCGGCCTCATCGCCGATCAGATGGCCCTGACAGGGGAAAACCGTACTCTCGTCCAGTGTGGTCTCAAGATCTTGAGCGACCGCACGACGCTTCGTCCGGGTCTGGCCGCCCTGCTGCAGGTTTCGGGGTTGGAGCGAGGTCTGCCGATCAGCGCCACCGATGTGGCCTATCAGATCGCCCCGCGCTTGAACGCCTGCGGGCGCGTGGGGCGCGTGGAGACAGCGTTGCGGTTGCTGCTGACCGACGATCCCGCCGAAGCGGCCGAGCTGGCCGCCGAGGCCGACCGCAGCAACGAGCTGCGCAAACAGATGGATCTTCAGATGAAGGAGGACGCCGCTTCGGTGGCCCGTCCCTTCGTCGACCGGGGCGATCCGGGCCTGGTGCTCGGTTCGCCGGCTTGGCACAAGGGCGTCATCGGCATCAGCGCCTCTCGTCTGGTGGAGATGTTCAATGTGCCGACGATCCTCTGCGCCATCGAGGGCGGGGAGGCTCGAGGATCCGCGCGTTCCATTCCCGGGGTCGACGTGAAGGTGGCCTTGGATCGGTGCGCCGGTCTTCTGGTCAGGTACGGGGGGCACGCCCAGGCAGCCGGTGTCACGCTGCGTGTGGAGGATCTCGACGACTTCCGCGCCGCCTTCATCAAGGCCTTGGTCGACACGCCGGCGGGTGCCGTCGTGACCGAGACCTACGACCTCCTGTTGCCGCTGGGCGATATGGTAGCCGGCGATGTGGCCCAGCTTTGTGAGGAAGTCCAGCTCATGGCTCCCTTCGGCGAGGGGCACCGTGCGCCGCTGTTCCGTTGCGACGGATTGCGCATGAAGCGCCTGCCGACGACCCTGGGGAAGGGAGGCGAGCATCTGCGCTTCGCCTTCGCTGGATCGTCCGACCCGAGGACAGGCGGCAGCCCCGCCCTCGGCCGCGAGTTCGTGGCCTTCGGCAGCGGCAGGGCCTGGAACGAGTGGGTCCGTGCCCAGACGGACGGACCACGTGCCGCCCTCGACGTCGGTTGGGACGTCCTGTTCCAGATCAACCCCAACACCTGGCGCCCCCGTGACGGGCGGGCCGTAGATCCGGTCCAGCAGCTGCTGGTGGACCTGAAACCTTCGGAGTCCTGATGTCGGAGACCCTGACGCACCAGCCCAAGGATCCGGACCTCGCGGCGATGATGAGCGCGGTGGTCGCCAAGGTCGCGCGTTACAATCCGCGGGCAGACCAGGACCGTCTCTGGCACGCCTTCAAGGTCGGCAGCGAAGCCCACGCCACCCAGAAGCGCCGCAGCGGCGAACCCTACTTCATCCACGCCTTGACGGTGGCGGACATCCTCGCCGACCTGCGCATGGACGTCGATACGCTCATGGCCGGACTGCTGCACGACGTGGTCGAAGATACGCCCATCACTCTCGAGCAATTGCGGGGCTTCTTCGGCGACGATGTGGCGCGCATGGTCGACGGCGTGACCAAGATCAGCGACATCCGCTCCCACAATCCGGATACGCGCAAGGCCGAGAACTACCGCAAGCTCGTGTTCAGCATCGCCCAGGATCCCCGCACGGTGCTGATCAAGCTGGCCGACCGGCTGCACAACATGCGCACGATCCAGTACCTGCCCCCGGATCGCCAGAAGAGCATGTCACGGGAGACCTTCGACGTGTTCGCCCCCCTGGCCCACCGTTTCGGACTCGCCAAGATCAAATGGGAGCTCGAGGACCGCTGCTTCAAGGTGCTCGAACCCGAGCGCTACTTCGCGGTGGAGCGGGGCATCAACCAGACTCGGGCCGAACGCGAACGCCTCATCGAAGAGATGACGCGTCCTTTGAGTGAGGCCATGGTGGCTGCGGGCATCGAAGCGGAGATCGAAGGGCGTCCCAAGCACTTCTGGTCGATCTACAACAAGATGCTCAAGCAGGACATTCCCATCGACCGCGTCTACGACCTGCTGGCCCTGCGCATCCTCGTCAAGTCCAAGGTGGACTGCTACCACGCGCTGGGGATCGTCCACAGCCAGTTCACGCCTCTGCAGGACCGCATCAAGGACTTCATCGCCAACCCCAAGTCGAACATGTACCAGTCGCTGCACACGACGGTGCGCACGCCGGCGGGCAAGTACGTAGAAATCCAGATCCGCACCTTCGAGATGCATGAGCGCAGTGAAATCGGCATCGCCGCCCATTGGATGTACAAGGAGGGTGGCACGGAAGAGGCGGAGGAGTTCAGCCGCATGGTCAACTGGCTGCGCGAGCTCATGGGCTGGCAGGAGGACGTGGCCGACCCGCGCGAGTTCATGGAGAGCATGCGCATCGACCTTTTTCAGGACGAGGTGTTCGTCTTTTCGCCGCGGGGTGATCTCTTCCAGTTCCCCAAGGGCGCCACGCCCCTCGACTTCGCCTTCGAGGTCCACTCCGAGGTGGGACTGCACTGCGTCGGGGCCAAGATCAACGGGCGCATCGTGAGTCTGGCAACGCCGCTGGAGAACAGCGACTCGGTGGAGATCATGACCAGCCGAGCCGCCCACCCCAGCATGTCGTGGCTGGACGTGGTGAAGACGAGCAAGGCGAAGCACCACATCCGGCGCTGGATCCGCGCGACCCAGTTCGAGCAGAGTGTGCACCTCGGGCGGGACATGATCGAACGCGAGCTGCGTAAGCTGAAAGCGCGTGTCAATCTGGACCGCGATCTGGTCGAGATCGCCCAGGGAATGGGCTACACCGATCATGAGAAGATGTTCGCGGCCCTCGGCCGGGGCGATCTCACCACGGCGAAGGTGATGCACCGCATCACTCCGCCGGAGAAGAAGCCACCGGAGAAACTCGCCGACCTGGGCAAGAATATCTACGCGACCATCATGCGGCGTCGCGTGACGGGCGTCCGCATCCAGGGTCTCGACAGTCTGATGGTCCGCTACGCCCGCTGCTGCGAACCCATTCCCGGCGATGAAGTGATCGGCGTGGTCACCCGTGGGCGCGGGGTTTCCGTTCACCGCATGGGCTGCTCGAACCTCAAGGGCATCGAGACGGAACGTCTGATCGACGTAACCTGGGACGTCGAGGAGAACCAGACCTTCCTGGTCAAGCTCATCGTCATCGGCTTGGACCGCAAAGGTCTGCTGTCGGACGTGACCGAAGAGGTCACGAAGCTGGGCTCGAACATTCAGAGCGGCGAGTTCAAGGCCGACGGCGACCAGGCCCGCGTCACGCTCCTGGTCGAGGTCCGCAATCTCAACAACCTCGAGAAGATCCTGCAGTCGGTCAAGAAGGTCCCAAGCGTCCAGAAGGTCGAACGCTACCAGCTCACTTAGGACGACGGAGGTGATCAGCCATGCGCTGCGTCGTGCAGAGGGCCGCCCGCGCCGAGGTGCGTGTGGCTGGCGAAGTGACCGGTCGCATCGACGGCGGTCTGGTCGTGCTCGCCGCTTTCGCCGCCGACGACGGTGAAGCCGAACTGCGCTGGATGGCGAAGAAGCTGCCGGCCCTGCGGGTGTTCCGAGATGATCAGGATCGCATGAACCTGAGCTTGGCGGACGTGGGAGGCGGCATCCTGTTGATCTCGCAGTTCACGCTCTACGGTGATGCGCGCAAGGGGAATCGCCCCAGTTTCACGGCTTCGGCACCGCCTGAGCTGGCACGGGAGCTCTACACCCGATTCGTCGAAATCCTCAGTGAGGAATGGCCGACCGTCGCTCAGGGCGTGTTCGGAGCCATGATGGAAGTGTCGCTGGTGAACGATGGACCTGTGACGCTGATCCTCGATCGTGAGGCCGACGGGGGAGGCCCGACGTGAGAGAAACCACGCCTTCCTTGAGCCCGTTCGTGCCCTGGCCCCAGGGCGAGATCCTGGTGTTGGCGTCCCGCTCGCCGCGACGTGCCGATCTCCTGCGCACGGCGGGCATCCCTTTCGAAATCCGTCCGGCCGACGCCGCCGAGGCAGACCACGCCCCGGCGGCCCGCGCCCTGCAGGGAGACCCGTCCGCTTACGCCGAACTCCTGGCCGGCGTGAAGGCCGATGCGGTGGCCCGTTCGGCGCCTGAGAGGATCGTCCTGGGTGCCGATACCATCGTGGTGCTCGACGGCGCAATCCTCGAGAAGCCCAACGACGAACGTGAGGCCGTAGCCATGCTCACCCGTTTGGCGGGCCGACGTCATACGGTGATTTCCGCAGTGGCGCTGCGCCGTGATGCCGACCGGCGCCGATGGACAGGGCACGCGTCCACAGAGGTGGAGTTCCTGCCTTTGACCGCAGCCGCGATCCATCGCTATGTCGAGACCGGTGAACCCATGGACAAGGCCGGTGCCTACGGCATTCAAGGTTACGGCGCCTTGATGGTGCGCGGCGTGCGCGGCTGCTATTTCAATGTGATGGGACTTCCCCTGGCGTTGCTGGGAGAGGCCTTGCGCATCTTCATGGGAGATGACGATGGACCTGCCTAACGATCCCCGCGACCTGCCCTTTCCCTTTCCGGTGGTGACGTGGCGCGATGGCGCCGTAGTGCTCATCGATCAGTGCCGGCTGCCTGAGGACTTGATCTTCCGGATCTGCCGCGACATCCCGAGTCTGTGTGCGGCGATCCGGGAGCTGGCGGTAAGGGGTGCTCCGGCCATCGGTGTGGCTGCAGCGTGGGGGCTGGCGCTCTCCTGGGATCTTTCCGGCCGCGATGGCTGCAACGTCGAGGCCGCCTATGCGCGGCTGCTGAGCGACCGCGACGCCTTGGCCGCCACACGGCCCACGGCGGTGAACCTGTTCTGGGCCCTGGACCGTCAGATGCGCGTGGTCGATTCCATTCGTGGAGAGGGCGTCGGGCTTGAGATCATCGGTCGGCTGCTGGCGGCCGAAGCCGAAACCATCCGCGAACAGGACGTGGCGCTGGGGCGGGCCATGGGAGCCGCGGGAGCCGAGCTTCTGCCCGCTGACGCTACGGTGCTGACGCACTGCAACGCCGGCGGCCTCGCCACCGGCGGCTATGGTACGGCGCTGGGCGTCGTCTACGCCGCCCACGATGCGGGCAAGAAGATCCGCGTTTATGCCGACGAAACACGTCCCTTGTTGCAGGGTGGTCGCCTGACGGCCTGGGAGCTTCACGCCCGCGGCGTGCCGGTCACGGTGATCTGCGAAGGGGCCGCCGCCAGCCTGCTGCGGTCCGGCGTCGTGGACGCCGTGATCACCGGCGCCGATCGCATCGCCCGGAACGGGGATGCCGCCAATAAAATTGGGACTTATCCACTGGCGGTTATGTCCCGTGAACACGGTGTTCCGTTCTATGTGGTGGCTCCTTCATCCACACTCGACGCCCACTGCCCCGATGGTGCGGCGATTCCTGTCGAAGAGCGAGATGAATCGGAAGTTCTTGGATTCAGGGACCTTAGGTGGTGTCCGGAGGGTGTTGGAGCCTGGAACCCGGCCTTCGATGTCACTCCGGCGGGCCTGATCGGGGCCATCATCACCGAGCGCGGCGTCCACCGGGCTCCCTACCGAGACTCTTTGGCCTGGATCGAGGATGAGAGCGTTTCTTGACAGGTGGGCCCCTGTTTGATACCTTCTGCCACTTGCGCATTTGGCGCGTTCCGCGTTCTCGCGGCCTCGAACAGTGACGGAATGTCCAATCACTCGAGAGAGGACCCCCCAGTTGCCGGGATATGGCAACCGGAGACGGTCCTTTGCGCCGTGTCCTCGGAGTGCGAATGGTCGCCCCGGTCGCAACCGGCGGCGGTCCCCAGTTTTGGAGGCAGACGGTGAAGACGTATAGCATGAAGCTCGCCGAGATCGACAAGGAGTGGCTCGTCATCGACGCCACCGGAGTTCCTCTCGGCCGTTTGGCAACGCAGGTATCCTCGGTCCTGCGCGGTAAGCACAAGCCGACGTACACACCCCATCTCGACATGGGCGACAACGTGATTGTGATCAACGCCGCGGACATCGTACTGACCGGACTGAAGTCGGAGAAGAAGACCTACCAGACCTACTCCGGTTACAGCAAGGGCCGCAAGGTCATTCCGATCCAGAAGATGATCGAGAAGCACCCCGAGCACGTGGTGACCCACGCGGTCTGGGGCATGATGCCCAAGGGTAAGCTCGGTCGGAAGCTCATGACGAACCTGCGCGTCTATCAGGGTACGGATCATCCGCACACGGCTCAGAAGCCTCGTGTGTATGATTTGCCCAAGATCAAGTAGATTCAGATTCCACGCCCGCCCTCTCCGGGGTGCGGGAGGAGGTAGAAGTTGGACAAGTTCTATGCAACCGGACGCCGTAAGACCTCCGTGGCCCGCGTCTGGGTGACACCTGGTGGTACGGGACAGATCACGGTCAACAGGAAAACGGCCGCTGAGTACTTCGACGCCACACGCATTCAGGTCATCAACGAGGCGTTCGGCGCTCTGAAAGAAGAGCAGACCTACGACGTCTGGGCTACCGTCCGCGGCGGCGGCGTGACCGGTCAGGCCGGCGCTTTGCGCCACGGCCTCGCTCGGGCTCTCGTGGCTGCCAACGAGGACAACCGCGTCGACATGCGCAAGGCGGGACTCTTGACCCGTGACTCCCGTATGGTCGAGCGCAAGAAGTACGGACAGCCCGGCGCCCGCAAGCGCTTCCAGTTCAGCAAGCGTTGATATCGAGCTGCGGAGCAGCTCGGGAGTGCGCCCGTCAGGGCGCGCTTCCCATCGAATCGCGCAGCGAATCGGGAGTGCGTCATCGAATCGCGCAGTGATTCGGAAGTGCGAGCGCAGCGAGCGCTTCACTTCATAGCCCAAAGCTACCTGGCTGCCCGAACGTTAAGAACCAGGAGGCCTTCACCCCGAACGCCTCCCAATATGCACCCGCCCCGAGACCGCAACGGGTGGCGCCCACGAGGCGTTCGTCGCGGTCTTTGACGGACGGGGAAGCTCCAACCCGAACGAAAGCACGAGAAGACCATGGCCAGTATCGGACTGCGCGACCTGCTCGAAGCAGGCGTCCACTTCGGTCACCAGACCCGCAAGTGGAATCCGAAGATGCGTCCCTACATCTTCATCGCCCGCAACGGCATCTACATCATCGATCTCCAGAAGACGCTCAAGGCCTTGAACAAGGCCGATGCCTTCCTGCGCGGCGTTGCCGCCAAGGGTGGCCACGTGCTCTTCGTCGGGACCAAGAAGCAGGCCAAAGTGGCCGTGCAGGAGCACGCCGACAAGTGCGGCATGCCGTACGTTAACGAGCGCTGGCTGGGCGGCATGCTCACCAACTGGCAGACCATCGGCAAGCGCGTGGGACGTCTCGAAGAGATCGAACAGCTGCGCGCCACTGGTAAGATCGAAGCCTTCTCCAAGAAGGAGCAGCTGCAGATCGGCCGCGAGTACGACAAGCTGAACAAGAACCTTGGCGGCATCCGTTACATGAAGGGTCTGCCTTCGGCGCTCTTCGTCATCGACACCGTCGAAGAAGAGACGGCTGTGCGTGAAGCCAGCAAGCTCGGCATTCCCGTCATCGGCATCGTCGATACCAACAGCGATCCGGCTCTGGTCCAGTTCCCGGTACCGGGCAATGACGACGCCATTCGTGCCATCACCCTCTATGCGACGATGGCCTGCAACGCCATTACAGAGGGACGCAACACTCGCACTGAGGGGCGCGGCGCCAAGGTCGAGGTCCAGGAGAGCAAACCCGTAGCCGCCGCGACCGTCGCTATGGACGACGCCGCCGTTTCGGGAAGCGCCAACGCCGAGTAGGGATCCGACCCGTCCGCGTCTCTTGATGCGGACGGGTTCGTGCGTTCCCGACACCAAGATCAACGTGAACGAACGGCGGACTGAAACCGTCGACGGGAGGAAGACATGGCGATCACTGCGAAAATGGTGGCCGACCTGCGCCAGGCCACGAATGCCGGAATGATGGACTGCAAGAAGGCCCTGACCGAGTGCGATGGCGATTTCGACAAGGCCGCCGACTACCTGCGCACCAAGGGCATCGCCAAGGCAGCCAAGAAGGAAGGCCGCACCACGGCCAACGGCCTGGTGGAAAGCTACATCCATCCGGGGGGCCAGGTGGGCGTGTTGGTCGAGATCAACTGCGAGACCGATTTCGTGGCCCGGACCGACGAGTTCAAGTCCTTCGTTCACGACGTCGCCATGCATATCGCCGCGACCAACCCCCAGGCCCTCGACCGTGATTCCGTCGACGCCTCCCTCGTCGAGAAGGAAGCCGAGATCTACCGGGCCCAGATGGTCGAAGAGGGCAAGCCGGACAACATCATTGACAAAATCGTGCAGGGTAAAGTAGATAAGTTCTACGCCGAGGTCTGCTTGCTCGAACAGACTTACGTGAAGGACTCGGACTTGACCATCCAGCAGTTCGTTCAGTCCAAGATCGGATCGTTGGGTGAGAACATGGCGATCAAGCGGTTCTGCCGCTTCCAGATCGGCGGCTAGTCGAGACCGGGGTCCGGACTCGCTGGGTCCGGACCTCCATCGATACGCACCGCCTTCGTCCCCGCCGGCGGTCGGCGGGGATTTTTTTCATCTGCGACGGACGTGATGGAGGATCGACGTGGCCACCACCCGCTACTCCCGCATCCTGCTGAAGCTGAGCGGCGAAGCCCTCGCTTCCGGTGAGGATCCCTTCGGCCACGACAATCTGACCAATCTTTCCCACACCCTCCGTGAGGCCGTCGACGACGGCGTACAGATCGGTGTGGTTGTGGGCGCCGGCAACCTCTTTCGGGCCCGATCGGCGAACCTCGGTGTGATGAACCGCGTGACCGCGGATCATGTGGGCATGATGGCCACCATGATGAACGCCTCGGTCCTGAGGGACTACCTGCGCGCCGAAGGGACACGGGCGGTCATCCTCTCACCCCAGGCCTATCCGCCCCTCTCGCGCGCCTTCTCGCGTGACATCGCGCTCCCTTTGCTGCAGGATCGGACGATCTTGATTTTTGGAGGCGGCACGGGCAACCCCTACTTCACCACCGACAGCGCTGCGGCGCTGCGTGCCCTGGAGATTCAGGCCGACGTGCTGCTCAAGGGTACGCAGGTAGATGGGGTATACGACAAGGACCCCCACCTGCACGACGACGCCTGTCGGTTCGACCACCTCACATATGCCGAGGTCATCGACCGCAGACTGCGCGTCATGGACCTTACGGCGGTGGCGCTCTGCGAGGAGAACTCACTGCCCATCGAGGTGTTCGACATTTCCGATCCCGCCAACCTCCTGAGGGTGATCCGCGGGCAATTGCAGGGCACCCTCGTGACGAAGGAGTCGCATTCATGAGCCACGAACTGACCCAGGACGCCGAACTCCTGATGGAGGAGGCCCTCGACGCCCTCTCGCGTCGGCTGTCCAAGATCCGCACCGGCAAGGCCTCGCCCGCGATGCTCGACTCGGTGAAGGTCGACTACTACGGCGCCCCGACGCCCCTGAAGCAGCTTGCCAACGTCGGCGCTCCGGAGCCCCGTCTGCTGACCGTGTCGCCCTTCGACCGTTCGGTCCTCGGCGACATCGAGAAGGCCATCCAGGCCGCCGGCCTGGGGCTGAATCCAGGCAACGACGGCAACGTGATCCGCGTGCCGATTCCCGAGCTTACCGAGGATCGTCGTCGTGAGATGTCCAAGATGGCCCGCGAGCATGGCGAGCAGGGTAAGGTAGCCGTGCGCAAGGCGCGTCAGATCACCAATGATCTGATCAAGAACAGCGACGCATTGACCGAGGACGAAACCCGCATCGCCAAGGACGAAGTCCAGAAGCTGACCGATAAGTTCTGCGACGAGGTCGACAAGCTCGTGACGGCCAAGGAAGCCGAGATCATGGAGATCTGATCGATGGCCAGCGAAGCGAACACACCCGACCGCGACGAACTCGCCGAGCTCCGCGAGGCCGTCCGTGCGAAGGGCAACATCCCGCGCCATGTCGCCATCATCATGGACGGCAACGGCCGCTGGGCGCGTAAGCGCCGACTGCCCCGAGTCGCCGGCCATCGAGCCGGACGCCATTCCGTGCGCCGCGCCGTGGAAGCCTGTGGCCGCCTCGGCGTAGAAGTGCTGACCCTCTACACGTTTTCCCAGGAGAACTGGAAGCGTCCCCAGGCCGAGGTCAAGGCACTCTGGCATTTCCTCGAAGAGGTCTTGGGAACCGAGCGCGAAGCTCTCAAGCGCCAAGGTGTGCGTCTTACCGCGACAGGGGAGCTCGATGCGATTCCTGACCGCGCCGCGGCGGCTCTGCAGGAGGCCATCGAGGACCTGGCGCAGAATGAGGGCCTCGTGCTGAATCTGGCCCTGGCCTACGGCGGCCGCTCGGAGTTGGTCCATGCTGCCAGAGCGGTGGCGAGGCGGGTGGCGGCGGGGGAGATCACTCCCGAAGACATCGATGAGCAGACGCTGGCTTCGGGTCTCTACCAGCCGGATCTGCCCGATCCCGACCTGGTGATCCGCACCAGCGGCGAACACCGTCTCAGCAACTTCCTGATCTGGCAGACGGCCTATGCGGAAATGTATTTCACGCCTGTGCTATGGCCCGACTTCTCAGAACAGGATCTGCTCGAAGCCGTCCAGAACTTCCAGGATCGTGAGCGGAGGTACGGCGGTCTTTCCGATTCCGATGACGCTGGCGACGGCGATGCGGGATCCGGCTCGATCTTCGATCCGTCCCGCTGGAAGCGGCTGCTGAAGGTCCGCACGTGAATCGCTCCGCAACACCAGGGAGCCCCACCGGAACCGGCACCCGTTGGAGCCGGTTCCTTGGCGCCGGCATCCTACCCCGGTTGGCGGTGGCGCTTGTCGGCATCCCGTTGCTGGTCTGGGCCGGCTTGCGCGGTGGTTTGATCTATTTGGTCGTCGTGCAGTTGCTGATCCTGCTCGGGCTGGGTGAATATTTCGTTCTGGCCGCGGTCCGCGCCCCCGAATCCCACCGCACGATCGGCATCATCGGCGGCTTGGCCCTGTCCCTGACCCTGTGCCTCGAGCCGGCTTGGTCCGGCGCTGTGTACACGGCCGTGATTTTTCTGGTGACGGTCACGACGCTCGTCCGGCGAGACGGAAATCAGGCTCTGGCCCGTGTCGCGGTGACCTTGTTCGGGATCGTCTACGTGGCCTGGCTCGGCAGCCATCTGTATCTGCTGCGGGAGTGGGCGCCCGAAGCCGGACCCGCCGATGCGGGTGTCCGCGCCCTGGGTTTCGCCGTGCTCATGACCTGGTGTTACGATACTGCGGCCTACCTGGTGGGCGTGTCGATGGGACGCCGACCCTTGCTGGCCAGAGTCAGCCCCAAGAAGTCTCGAGAAGGGGCTCTGGGAGGTTTTCTGGCCACCGGCGCCGCCGGTTACGGGGTTACATACTGGTTTGCGGCACCGCTCTTCGGCCCTCTCGAAGGCGCCTTGCTCGGTCTGGCTTGCGCCGCCGTCGCCCAGGTCGGTGACCTGGTCGAGTCACTCTTCAAGCGCGACGCCGGCCTGAAAGACACCGCAGACCTGTTGCCCGGCCATGGCGGCGTACTCGACCGCTTCGACTCACTGTTGTACACCGCTCCGTTTGTCTACTACATCCTTCAGCTCGGTCTGGTGGGTGCGTCGTGACGTCCCGCGAGCCAGCCCTTCCTCTCTATCATCTAGGGGGCCGATGCCGGTCCATTCCCGGCCCTGTGCGCACTGTGCTGCTGGGAGCCACGGGCTCCATCGGGACCCAGACCGTGGACCTGGCCCTGCAGCATCCAGGGGAGATTCGTCTCGAGGGACTCACCACCCGCAGCCGTGTTGCGGACTTGGCCGTTCTGGTGAAGCGCCTCGAGGACGTCGGTGCCGCGGATCGTCCCTGGATCTCGGTTCTGGACATCGACGCCCATGCCGCCGCCGCCGCCGATCCTATTCTTTCGCGGCGCCTGTTGCCGCCGGGGGAGGATGGCCTGCTGGCCGCCGCCGGACTCGAGGGTGTGGACTGTGTCGTGAACGGTCTGGTGGGAGCCGCTGGTCTGGCGCCGACTCTCGTTGCAGCCGAACGCGGCCGTCGTCTGGCCTTGGCCAACAAGGAGTCCCTGGTGATCGGGGGCGGTCTTGTGGCGGAAGCCGTACGCCGCGGCGGTGCCGAAGTGATTCCCGTCGATTCGGAACACTCGGCCCTGGCCCAGTGTTTGTGCGGACGTTCGCCCGAGGAGCTGGAATCTTTGATTCTCACGGCTTCGGGCGGGCCCTGCCGCGACTGGGACGCCGTTCAGTTGGCCAACGCTTCGCGGGCCGATGTTCTGGCCCACCCGACCTGGGAGATGGGCCCGAAGATCACCGTCGATTCGGCGACGTTGATGAACAAGGGCCTGGAGGTCATCGAAGCCCATGTCCTATTCGGCGTGGCCTACGACGCCATCGACGTCGTTGTTCATCCAGGCTCGGTGGTCCATTCCCTGGCTGTGTTCCGTGACGGTGCGATGATGGCCCAGCTCGGTGCGCCGGACATGCGTGTGCCCCTGCTCTACGCCATCACCGGCGAGCGGCATTTGCCACTCGCCACCGACCGCATCGATCTGAAGGCTCTCGGCGCACTGCGCTTCGCCGCACCCGACGAGGAACGCTTCCCCTGCCTGAGGCTGGCCCGAGATGCAGGCCGTGCAGGTGGGCGCATGACCATCGCCCTGAATGCCGCCAACGAAGAGGCGGTCGCGGCGTTTCTGGCCGATCGTGTGGGGTTCCTGGACATCCCCCGTATCATCGCCTCGACCCTGGACTCAACGGAGCCAGCAGACGTGTCCGATCTGGAGACGGCCCTGGCCTACGATCGGGAGGCCCGTCGCCTCGCGAAGGAACGGATCCCGACCCTTTAGGAGCTGCGCATGCTTTCGATCCTCATTGCAACAGTGGTGACCCTTGGTCTGGTCATCCTGATCCACGAACTCGGCCATTTCGCCGTGTGTAAGTGGACCGGCATCTACGTCAAGACCTTCTCCATCGGCTTCGGCCCGAAGCTGTTGCGGCGCCGCTTCGGAGAGACTGAATACGCCCTGTCGGTGGTGCCTTTCGGAGGCTACGTGAAGATGGCGGGTGAGGGCGTCATGGAGGAGATCCAGGACGCCGGCACAGGCAACGTTCACCATTATCCCATCGGCACAGCCGAGGGCGACCGCCTCGCCGCCGAGCGTGACGACGCCATTCCCGAGAGTCGCCATTTCCGCAGCCGACCGACCTGGCAAAGGCTGGCCGTGGTGATCGCCGGGCCGTTGGCCAACCTGGTGCTCGCGTTCGTGATCTACACGTCCATCGTTCTGACTTCTGGCATGCTCGTCATTCCGACCACGATCATCGGCGGTGTGCGTGCGGGATCACCGGCCGACGTGGCCGGACTCGCCGTGGGTGACCGGATCGTGAGCGTGAATGGTGTGGCGGTGGAGGTCTGGAGCGATGTGACCAACGGCATCGTCCTGCCCAGTCTCGATCTCTCCGAACCTGCGACGGTGGGCCTGATCGTGGAGCACGAAGGCGTGCGCCGCGACGTCGAGGTCACGCCCCTGTTCGAGGACAACGTCTGGAATCTGGGACTCGAACCCATGGACACCAGGGTGGGTTTGGTGCAGAAGGAGGGTGCCGCCGCGGTCGCCGGCCTGATGCCCGGGGACGTGATCACGGCCCTGGACGGTCAGCCGGTTACCTCCTTCGGCGCCATCGCCGAGTACATCAACGCCAGGGCCGGGGTGGCCGTGCGCGTGAGCTGGGAGCGTGACGGCCTGCTCATGGAGCGCGACATCGTTCCGGACTCGGCCGAAGTGGCGCCCGATTCCAGCATCGGGCGGATCTATTTCGACCGTGCGTACGAGTCGCGTCCGGTCGGATTCGGCGAAGCCGTCGTGGTGGGCTGGCGGGCGACGATGCGGACCATCGTGACGATCGTCGGCGCGCTGGCGAGCGTACGCGAAATGGGCCTCGACGCTGTGGGCGGTCCCATCCGTGTGGGCCAGGTGGCCGGTGAAATGCTCCGGTGGAGCGTGGGCCACCTGATGCAGTTCATCGCCTTCTTTTCGGTCAACCTGTTCCTGCTGAACCTGCTGCCCATCCCGGTTCTGGACGGCGGCCATGTCCTGTTCATCCTCTATGAGATGATCATGGGCCGCACTGTGCACCAGCGTTTCCAGGCCATCGCGGCCCAGGTGGGGCTGATCGTGCTGATGCTGTTCATGATCCTGGTGATCGTGGGCGACGTGCTCCGGGTTCTGCCAGGCTAGTCTTCTGCCTGAGGCTCGGTCTCCGATTCCACAAGGAGAGCGGGAACGGGCAGTGGGGCGCTCAGCCGGCCGGGGGAGGGATTGACCAGCAGCGAGTCCGCTTCGGCCATGAGGATGCGTTCCAAAAGTTCATGGACTGCGGCGAGGCGATGTGGATCGTCCGGGAGCAGGGCGAGGGCATCGAAGGCGGCGGAATCACCCCAGGCCGTCGATAGGGAGTCGAGCAGCGCGGAGCCGAGGTCGCGATCGGCGAACGAGACGGCGCGGGCGCGTTCAAGTACGACGAAGCGGGTGATGTACATCGTCTCTTCGGGCGTGAGGTCTGAGAGGGCGATGGTCTCGGTGGCTGTATTGCAGCCGGTGGCCAGCAGGCCGACAGCGAGGGTCGCGGTGAGGATTGCGGTCATGCGGTCGTTTCGGAACATCAGCGCCTCCAGGCTGCGGAACGGGTCGATGCCCTCTCCATACAACGAACGGGAACGGACGACAAGGTGAGATTCTCCAACGCTGGCATCGTCACGGGCTGGGCGTGGATCCTCGGGGTTCTCGCCTTCGCGGCGCTGGCTCCGGCTCCTGCTCGTGCGATCAGTGAATTGGAATACGGTCTGGAACTCCACAACATTCACCGGATCGAGATCGAAGGCAATACGACCTTCTCCGAAAAGGAGCTCAAAGCCCTGCTCCGCATCCGCGAGCCCCGCAGTTTCCATCCCCAGGTGATTCTCGGCCTGGGCGACCGCACAGCCCGTTACCAACCACATCTGCTCGAAGTCGAACTCAGGGGGTTGTCCCGATTCTATCGCCAACGGGGATTCCACCAGGTGGTGGTGGAGCTGGTCTCGGTGGTGGAGGATCCTGAGGGCCGAGGAGACATCATCGTCATCAACGTTGTCGAGGGGCTGCGGACCTATCTCGACGATGTGCGTTTTCCCGGCACCGAGGCCGAAGTGCCCGAGCGCCTGCGCGAAGAACTCCGCTACCACGTCGGGGTCCCCGCTCCGGCCGATCTCAACGACCTGGGTACGGACATCTATCAGCTGCAGACCTATTTCTGGGAACACGGCCATCTCGAGGCCGAGATCCGCCCGGAGATCGTTGTGGCCGCCGAACCGCTGGGCAACCGGCTCGCAGCCGTTCTCAGCTACCACATCAAGCCGGGGGGGCGCTACTCGGTCGCGATGATCGATGTGCAGGGCAACGATCGCACGCGGACCGATCTGATCCGCGGACGCCTGCGCCTGCGGGAAGGCGACCTTTTCCGCTGGAGCAACGTCGTGGAATCCCAGCGCCGCCTGATGGAGACCGCCCTGTTCCGCGACGTGGGCTTCATCCCGGCAAGAGTGGATTCCGCGGCCGGTACCGCCGATCTGCTCATCCAGGTCGTCGAACGCCGGCCCGCCTTCTTCGAGTTCGGTTTCGGCGTCGGCAGCCGCGAGCGGATCCGCGCGTTGGCTGCCTGGGGCCACAACAACCTCTTCGGCACGGGCCAGCGCCTGCTGCTGCGTTCGCGGAACTCCCTGAACTACGAGGACGTGCAGCGCCTGTCCGACGGCGCCGGCGATCCTGAACTCAACTACCGCTACGACATCACGCACACTTACCCTTCGGTTCTCAAGCGCTATCGGCTCGAGACCAACTTCTACCTCGAGAAAGAAACCCGCGGGGAGTCGGGCCTGAACCTGGACACGCGCGGTTTCTCATTGGGAACACGCTTCGGTTTCGGCCGCCAGACCGTCCAGGCCCTGACCCTGCGCTTCGAACGCGTGGATCCCTCGATGCACCCTGATGTGACCGATTCCCTTCGTCTGCATCTCGAAGGAAACGTGATCGAGGAGTCGTCCACCCATTCGCTGGCTTGGGACCTCCTCGACGAGCGGCGCGACGATCCGATCCGTCCGTCGGAGGGATCGCTGCGAACGATCAACGTGGAGATCGGCGGCGGTCCTCTGGGCGGGGACAACTCGTTCTGGAAGATGTCCGCAGCCTTCCACGGCTATACAGGCTTTCCGCTGGGCGGCGTGCTGGCCTTCCGGGTCGGCGCCGGCGCCGTCGGCCCTTACGGCGACTCCCTCGATCGCGGCGCCGACGGCGTGCCCTACCAGGAACGTTTCTTCGCCGGCGGCGTCTCCTCGGTGCGCGGTTATGAGGAGCGCAGTCTGGGACCGCAGATATCCCGGGATGTGGCCGACAGCCTGCGCGTGATAAGCGACGTGCCGTTGCCGGACCGGCCCGCGCGCGGCGGCAACTACCGCCTGCTCACCAACATCGAGTGGCGGTTTCCGGTCCCGCTGCTCAAGTCCTGGAAGGTGAGCGGTGTTGCCTTCGTAGACGGCGGCACCGTGTGGGAACGCCTGCGCGACATCCACATCAAGGGGTTCCGCTGGCGATCGTATCCCGGCGAGCCCGACGACACGACGTCGACCAAGATCTGGGATTACCGTTGGAGCTTCGGCGGCGGGCTGCGTGTTGACACGCCCGTCGGTCCGGTCCGTGTCGATGTGGGCTTCCCGTTGAAACGGGCCCGGTTCGACACGGAAACCTCAACCGGTGTCACCTATCAGACCGAGTCCCGCGTCATCTATCACTTTTCTTTGGGCTTCCCCTTCTAAGGGCGGAACATGCCGAGACGCAAGCGTACCTGGAGCCTGATCATCGCCTCGCTGCTGTTCGTAGCGGTGGTGGCTTGGATCGGTACGCATTCCGAAATCCTGACGCCGTACCTGACGGAACTTGCTTCACGACAGTTCATGCGCGGCGTGAATGGCGAGCTGCAAGTCGAATCATATCAAGGTGATCCGACTACAGGGCTTACTTTGGTCGGTGTGCAGCTGAATCTTTACGACAAGGACGGCGGCACCACTGTGGTGGGCCTCGACAGCTTGGTGTTGGACTACGACCTGCCTGACCTTTTGCGCAGTCCGCTGCGCTTGAAGAATGTGGAGGTGTACGGCCTCGACCTGCGGATCGTGCAGGGAGGGGACGGGGTTGCCGGGTCTGCTCCATCACCGGAGGCACCGATCTTCGGTCTGCCCGCCCTGCGTATCGAGGACCTCGTTCTGAATAGCTGCAGCGTGCATATCGCCGATGCTGCGGGCCGATTGGTGGAGGAGCTGCCTAACGTGGCCTGGCGCGGTTCGGTCCAGGCCGATTCCGTTCTGACGCTGGTGAGCCGCGACGGAGACATCGACTGGAGTACGCATCAGACACGGATCAAGAATCCGCAGGGAGTGGTTCGGATCCACCACGACCGCATTGTCGTGCGTCAGCTTACGGCTCTGTTCAACGGGCATCAGGCTTCACTGGCCGGCGAAAGGGCGGGTGACGGCGACCTCGACATCTTGGTGCGGGTGAGCGATGTCAGCACCGGCGAGGTGGAGGATCTGATCGACATGACCCTGGGTTTCGCAGCCCAGGGCGACGTGACCCTCGCGCTCAAGACCGACGGGAATCGGCTCAACATCGACATCGATTACGATGGCGAGATCGAGGGCTACCAACTCGAAGAGTTCCAGGGCCGCGCGGTGCTCGCGGACTCCGAGCTGAAATGGAGCAACCTGGCGGGGCGTATCAACGGCGCGCTCTTTTCCGGCACCGGGGAATTCGACGTACGCGATCCCGACGACGTGATCATGCATCTGGCCGGCAACGTGGCCGACGTCGACCTGTCCCGGAATCTCGTGCCCAATGTCGATCTTCCCGAAACCGACGGCTGGGGGTACCTCGATCTCTGGCGGCGGGAGCACACAGATGAGACCAGCGTCCGCGGCTGGCTCCGCGATGGTCATGTCGCGTTGCTTCCCTTCGATACGCTCTATGCGGAAGTCGACGTGGACACCGGTGGCGTGGATTTCCGGGTCCTGGACTTGGCTTATCTGGGCCAGAAGGCAGGGCTCACTGGACATGCGGATCTGGAAGGCGTATTCAACGGCCGCCTCGAAATCGACGCACCCGATCTTACCAGGTTGCCGACGGCGTGGAACGTGCCGCCGTTGCGGGGAGGCATGCAGGCGGCGGGGGAGGTCAGCGGCCTCGACCCTGTCTATGATTTCGTGGGAACAGCCGAGCTGTCCCATGGGGGTGTCGCCTCCCTTGAAGTGGAGACCATGACCATCAGCCTGTCGATCAGCGACCTGCTCAGCCACCCGAGCGTGAAGGCCGACGCCTCCGGCACTCATCTCCGGGTGGCCGGCGTGCCCCTCGGCGAGGTGCGCTTCAGAGGCTCGGTAACCGATGAGTATGTCTACCTCGACCACTTCCGCAGCGTGCACGGCGATACGATCGTACGTTTCCGCGGACACGCGAACCTGGCCGACTCACTGTCCGTGTTCCAGGTGCCGGAACTCGCCGTCGATCTAGAGGGCAGCCACTGGTCCCTGCTCAATCCGCTCCAGTTCCGCACGGGCGATGGCCGCTTCGTACTCGAGGATGCGGAACTGCGTTCCCGACGCGGACATCTCAAAGCCTCTCTCGGCTGGGACCGACGGCGAGACGAGCTCACAGGCAGCATCGACGTCTCCCGGCTCGACCTGGATCTGATCAACCCCTTCGTCAAGAGCGACGTCCTCAACGGCGAATTCACGGCCGTCTGTGAACTGGGCGGTACCTATGCGAGCCCTGCTTTCACGGTCGTCGCAAGACTCGAGGACTGCGATCTTCCCCTGGCGACGATCGACAGCCTCACCGTCGACGCCACCTATCGTTCGGGATATCTCGATATTCACCACCTGGACCTGCACAGCGACTTCGGGAAGGTGACGGCTTCGGGTTCGGTGGTGCATCCCGGCGTGGACGCCGCCGCCTGGTGGCCCGACGCCGCCCTCGACCTGCACCTGGACATCGGCGATGGCGACTGGGCCTTTCTCGACCAGTTCGCCATTCCGTCTCTCGACCGCATCGCTGGCGTTGTGGAGGGATCCCTCGACGTGGGCGGCACCACCTCCGAACCTGAGATCCAGGGCGGTCTGGAAAGTGCGCCCTTCCACATCCATTGGCTCCACTTCGACGAGCTGCGCGGCAACATCTCCTACCTGAACCATACGCTCACGCTGTCCGGACTGGACGGTCGCAAGGAAGACCTCAGCCTGCACGGACGGCTCGAGATCCCCTTGGAGTTGGACCTGCTGAGCGAACCCGTCTCGCCCCTCGACGGGCCGTTGTTCATGAGCGTGACCATTCCCGACGGCAGCAACCTCGCGCCGCTTGCGAGCATGACCAACGCGTTCGTAATGTCCGGCGGCACCGGCGCTCTGGACCTGGTGGTGTCGGGCCGGGCCGATCATCCTTATTATTCAGGCAGTGTGCGGGTGCGCGATGGGACATGTGTGATCCGCAAGTTGAGCGAGGTGTATCACGATGTCTCGGTGGACGGCATCTGGCAGGGCGATGTGCTCACGCTCTCTGATCTGCATGGCCGCGAAGGTCAGCGCGGGACCATCGCGGGAGGCGGCGAGGTCGTGTTCTCGGGTCTCGAACTCGAGAGCTTCGACATCGCCTTCGACGCCGACCGTTTCCTGGTCGCCTCGGTTCCCGAACTGCGGGCGCTGATCAAAGGGGACGGGATCCACCTGCGGGGGGTGAAGGTCGGGCCCGACAGTCTTCTGGTGCCGCGTTTCGAAGGCGACCTTGAGATCATCGAAGCCCTCTACCTCGGCGACTTCTCCGAGCAGCCGAGCGTGAACGATCCACGGATGGCGACGGTGGCGCCGGACTGGCTGGCCGACCTGGACATCACAGCGCCGCCGCGTTCGGCTAAGATCAGCAACCGCACGATGGAGCTCTTCCTCGGCGGCGAGGTCAAGCTGATGCGGGATATGGACGGTCTGAACGTCCTGGGCGAAGCGGCCATCGACCAGGGGCACCTGCCGGTGTTCAACAACGACTTCCAGGTCACCCGCGGTACGGCGGACTTCAGCACCGACTTCGGCGTGGTGCCGCGGCTGGACATCGAAGCTGAGACGGAAGTACGCTTGCCCAGGGCTCCCGGCGACCCAGGGTCCCGCCGTCTCGAACGGATCTGGATCACTGTTTCGGGATCGGCCCAGAATCCCATTGTGGATTATCATTCCGAGAGCGGGTATCCCAAGCAGAACATCGAGCGTATGCTCCTTGGCCTGTCGCCCCATGCCACCGACACCCAGACGACGTCGGTGATCCGGACCCAGACCATGGCCGCAGGCTTCAACCTGCTCGAACGCGAGGTGGCCCAGTCGCTGAACATGGTCGACACCTTCGACATCATCAGCGGTCGCGAGCGCGAGGACGGCACGACCCAGACGCTCATCGGTGTCGGCAAGTACATCGGGCGCGATCTCTTCGTGAAGTTCGCCCAGGCGGTCACCGACACCGACCGCGAGGTGATCGTGGAATACATGATCTCGGACCACCTGCTGCTGCAGTCCGAGATCAGCCGGCGGCAGTACGAGGCCCTGGGCAACACGACCTACAGCATGGACCTGAAGTACCGCTTCGAATATTGACCGGGAGGACGGCATGAAGGGCGTACGAGCCAGCAATTGGAACGGGTCGGCCGTCGCTGCCGTGCTCTGCCTCGCAGTGTTGCTGGCCGGGGGACGGGCCGAGGCCTTCGGGCGCAACAAGGTCCAGACCACCGTCCGCGAACGGCAGACCCTGATCACACCCCATTTCGAGATCACCTACGCCGCCGGGGCCGAGGAGCTGGCCGTCCGCGCTGCGATCATCGCCGAACGCACGTACCTCGAGTACTCCGACCGCCTCGACCACGATCTCGAACGACGAGTGCCGTTCATCCTCTACGCCTCCCATGGTGCCTTCGCTCAGACCAACATCGCCGACGAGTTGCTCGGGGAGGGGACCGGGGGCTTCACCGAGCCGGTACGCAACCGCATGGTCCTGCCCTACGAGGGCAACCACGCCGACTTCGTGCATGTGATCCGTCACGAGATGGTCCACGTGTTCATGTTCGACGCCGCCTTCGGCAGTTCCCGGGCCATGGCCTCGCGCTCACCGTTTTTTCGCATTCCGTTGTGGTTCGCCGAGGGGATCGCCGAGTGGTACAGCTCGGGCTGGGACGCCCAGGCTGACCTGTTCCTACGCGACGCAGTGACCAGCGACTACCTGTGGCCCCTGGACCTCGTGGGTGGTTTTCTGGTCTACAAGGAAGGCCAGGCGGCCATGCGCCTGATCTCGGAGCGCTACGGCGAGGAAAAAATCCTCGAGATGTGGCGACTGCTCGGACGAACGCGGCGCATGGACAGGGCCTTGAGCGGCGCCGTCGGTTTGGAGATGAAGGACCTCAACGAGATCTTCCAGAAGGAGATGCGCCGGCGCTACTGGCCCCGCTACGGAAGTCTCGAGGAGCCCGAGGAGATCGCCCGCCGCTTAACGGATCACGTCGAGGACCAGCACTCCTTCAGCCAGCGCCCCGCCGTATCTCCCGACGGCCAGTGGGTGGCTTACTTCTCCGACCGCGACGGGCTCGTCTCCCTCTACCTGGCATCGACCCTCGACCCTGAGGACCGGCGTCGCCTTGCCAAAGGCAGTCGGGCGAGCCGCTTCGAGAGCCTCCATTCATTCCGCAGCGGCATCAGCTTCTCGCCCGACGGCGATGAAGTCGTGTTCGTAGCCCGCAGCAACAACGTCGAGACCCTGCACACCGTGAGGATCCGCGACGGGAAGGTAACGCGCTCGATTCCGTTGAGTCTCGATACCGCCACGGCTCCCGCCTGGTCGCCGGACGGGCGCAGCGTGGCGCTGGTGGGGACCCATCTCGGACGCACCGATCTCTATTTGGTCGACCTGGAGGGAACCGAAGGCGATGGCTGGTGGCCTCTCGCACGCGAGGCGACCATGCGCCGCCTGACCGACGACGTGGGCGACGAGGGCATGCCGGCCTGGTCACCCGACAGCGCTTCCCTCGCCTTCGCTCATAATCCGCGGTCGGAGGTCTCCTACGAGTTCGAGACCGACGCCGATGGTGGGCGTCGGCTGCTGTGGGCCCGCTTCGTCGACGGCGACGAAGCCGTGTCCGTGGGGCATACTCAGTCCCGGAGCCTGGTGATTCTTGACGTGGAGACCGGACGACGCAGCGTTCTGACACCCGAGCGCGGCGAGTGGCGCGAACCGGTCTGGACCTCCCCGACGGAACTCTGCGTCGTCGACGACCGCGACGGCGTGCCCAACTTGGCCCGACTCGTCCTGGCGCCGTCCTTGGCGGCGGTTGACACCTCCATCGTGATGACCAACGTGGCGGGCGCCCTGTCCCAGCCAGCCTACGCGCCCGAGGTGGACCGACTCGTGTTCACCGGCTTTCTGCAGGGCGGCTGGGACCTCTACGCCGTCGACGGCTACGGCGTCTGGTCCCGACGCACGCCCGCGGGGGAGCGTCCCGAACCGGCAGCCTTGGAGCCCCCGCCGACGATCGCACGGAATGGAATGGCCGCACCGGTGCGCGATCATGGAGCTGTGGGCGAAGTGCGCGAATATTCTCCGAAGCTTTCGATCGACGCCTCCAACGCCCTGGCTGGCGGCGCCGTGTTCCTCAGTCCCCAGGCGGGGCTGGGCATGGCCAACGTCATCAACTTGAGCGATCTGTTGGGCGACCACCGCATGTCGTTCCTGGTGAACATCTACGGTTCGATTGAAAACAGCGATCTCGCCGCGTCGTACACATATCTGCGCCGACGTTGGGACCTGAGTTGCGGCCTTTTCCACTTCAAGAACTACTACAACTCGGCGTTCACGAGCGTCGGCGAAGTGCTGCCCGGGGATGTGTTCTTCAGTGAGCGCAACTACGGACTCTACGCTTCGGCGTCGTACCCGTTCAGTACGTTTCGGCGGGTGACCGTCGAACTGCAGGGGTTGGTGTCCGAGCGCACGAACTACGTGCTCGATCCGAGCGGTCTGTTTCTGGCGCCCGGCAGCGCGGTGACCAACAAACTGCTGCAGCCCTCGGTGAACTTCGTCCACGACAGCGCCTATTACGGCAGCTACGGTCCTGTGACCGGCAGCCGTCTTTCGCTGTTCGCAGCGCCGGCGATTCCCCTGGGCGACGCGACCCTTGAAAGACAGACGTACCTGTTGGACTGGCGCCGTTACTGGATGCCCCTGCGCCGCAACTCGCTGGCCATGAGATTCATGGCGGCGGCGAGCGAAGGCAATCAGCCCCGGGCCTTCGTCCTCGGGGGACCGTTCACCCTGCGGGGGTACGACTTCTACGACTACCAGACCGTGAGCCACCTCGCCGGCCGGCGGTTGGCGATGTTCAACGCCGAGTACCGCCTGCCGCTGATCGACGCCGTCTATTTCGGCTGGCCCGGCCGCTGGGGCTTCGGCCCCGTGGGTGCGACTCTGTTCTTCGACGCCGGTGCGGCCTGGAATGATAACTTCGATCCCTTTGGCGACGACGCCGCCGGCACCTGGGGTTTCCGGGACTTGCGGGGCGACTACGGCTTTGGTATAAGAACGCGCCTGGGTTTCCTGCCGCTGAAGTTCGACTGGGCCTGGCCCACGGATCTCAGGACGACCGGCAACGGTGTCTTCCAGTTCAGCATCGGCCCCGAATTCTGATTCCGGGCCAGCCCGACCACGACAAGGATATCCTCTTGCACGAACTCGACCGACTCAACGAGCGGCAGCGCGAAGCCGTGAGCGCAGCCGACGGCCCCGTCCTGGTGGTGGCCGGCGCCGGCAGCGGCAAGACCCGCGTGCTGACCACCCGCATCGCCTGGCTGCTTGCCGAGGGCGGTGTTCATCCGGGTGAGATCCTGGCCTTCACATTCACCAACAAGGCCGCCCGCGAAATGAAGGATCGGGTCAACACCCTTGTCGGCGAGGCGCGCGCACCCCACTGGGTCGGCACCTTCCATGCCACCGGTGTGAAGATCCTGCGCCGCGACGGCGGGGCGGTAGGCGTTCAGCCGGGTTTTACGATCTACGACACCGACGACAGCAAGCGGCTGCTCAAGAAAGTCCTCGCCGACGTCAACGTCGATCCCAAGCAGTTTCCGGTCTCCAAGGTGCGGTCCCAGATCAGTTCCTGGAAGAACGAGGATGTGTCGCCGGAGCAGGCCCTGGCCGAAGCCGAGTTCTGGGAAGAACCGCCGGCGAAGGCCTTCGCCGCCTATGAAAAGACCATGCAGGCGAGCAACGCCCTGGACTTCGACGACCTGATCCTCAAGACGGTCCACCTGCTCGAGGAGCACCAGGACGTCCGACTGCGCTATGCCGATCGTTTCCGTCATGTCCTGGTGGACGAATTCCAGGACACCAACTCCCTGCAGCTGATCCTGATCAAGGCTCTCTCAGCGGTGCACGGCAACGTGTTCGCTGTCGGCGACGACGACCAGTCCATCTATTCGTGGCGTGGGGCGCGGGTGGAGAACATGCTCGATTTCGAATCCTATTTCGCGGGCGCCGGTGTCGTGCGTCTGGAACAGAACTACCGCAGCACCGGCAACATCCTCGACGCGGCCAACGCCGTGATCGCCCACAACAAGCGGCGCAAGGGCAAGAACCTGTGGACCGCCGGTGAAGCCGGCGACAAGCTGCGCGTCGAGATGCTCGGCGACGAGCAGGACGAAGCCTCGCGGGTCGTGGACATCGTGCGCGAGGAGTGCGGCAAGGGGCTGCGCCGCGGCGACGTGACGGTGCTCTACCGCACCAACGCCCAGAGCCGCGCCCTCGAAGACGCTCTGCGCCGGTCATCGCTGCCGTACAAGGTGGTGGGTTCGACGGCTTTCTACGAACGCCGCGAAGTGCGCGATGTGCTGGCCTACCTCAAGCTCATCCACAATCCCGCCGACGGCGTGGCGGCCCTGCGTGTGCTGAACGTACCCAAGCGGCGCATCGGCGACACCTCCGCCGGGCGTCTGGTGGAGTTGGCGGACCGTGAAGAGATCACCCTCGGCGAGGCGGCGCAGCGCCACGGTCTGCTCGAACAGGAGATGGGCGGCGCCGCCCTGCAGCGCATCCGCGATTTCTTCGCCATGGTCTCTGCCTGGCGCGCCGCCGCAGCAGAGTGCACCGTGCCCGAACTGCTCGAACGCGTGCTCCGTGAGATCGGTTACGGAGAATGGTTGGAACAGGACGATGCCGAGACGGCCGCCGCCCGAACCGAGAACGTTGCCGAGCTCGTCAACAGCGCCTACGAGTACCACGAACAGTCCGATGGCGGTACGCTGGCCCAGTACCTCGAGCAGGTGGCCCTGGTCGCCGACGCCGACACCATTCCCGACGACGAGGGTGTCGTACGGTTGATGACCGTGCATGCGGCCAAGGGCCTGGAGTTTCCCATCGTGGTGATCGTGGGCGTCGAGGAGGAGCTCATGCCTCACGCTTCCAATCTCGACGACGAGGCCGCCACCGAAGAGGAACGCCGACTCTTCTATGTCGCGCTGACCAGGGCAGAGCGCCGACTGCACCTGCTGCACGTTCGTATGCGGCGACGCTTTGGACAGCGCGAGATGGCTCTGCCTTCACGCTTCCTCGGTGAGATTCCCGCCGCTCTGGCCGAGCGGGTCGGCGAGGAAATCCGCACGGCCGCACGCGGCGTCGACTCCTTGTTCGGCGACGGCCGCACCGGCTTCGGTGGTCGTGCCGCTCCGGGGCGAACGGCCATGAACGGCTCGACACAGCGGATGGTGACGCGTCCCGTCCGCGATTCGTGGGATGATGTGGTTTCCCAGGAAGAGATCGTGTTCCGGGTAGGTCAGACTGTGGCGCACCCGTACCTGGGCCAGGGAGTGGTGGCCCGCGTGGAGGGCACGGGCGCCGATCTCAAGCTGAGCATCGATTTTCCGGAAGGAGTGCGGAAGCATTTTCTGGCCCGTTTGGCCAAATTGACGCCTCTGGACTGAGACAGGCGGCCGCTGCCGAGATCGTTGGGGTTATTGAGACTTTTTGATCAAGTTTTCCTGAGAGAAACCGAATCCTCTCCTGTTCTTGATCGATCGCCCTAACAGCAGCCTCAAGCACCTGGATTGGTCTCATGCCCCGTTTCACCAATCAGATTTTCAAAGATCTCGCCATTTGGATGATCGTGAGCGGCGCCGCCCTCGGTCTTCTGGCGCCCCTGTTCCTTTTCCTTCTCTCCATCCCTGCGGAATACTGTCTGCGCTGGTGGAATTTCCCCATCAGCGGGCTGATCGGTGCCGTCCTCGGCGGCTTCGGCTTTCAGATCACACAAAGAGTGGTCCGTCCCGAATTGAGGGATCTCGTCCAGAGTATGCGTGTGGTTGAGGGAGCCTTCCGAGAAGCCACCTTCACGGGCAACTGGTCGGGCTGCGACGAGGGTACATGCAGCGTCGAGGTACGGTCCGACGACGAGATCGGAGAAACGGCTCAGGCCTTCAACGAACTCGTGGCCGAACTGATTCGAGTGCAGACGCTGGAGCACGCTTCGAGTGAGCTGTCGGAAGCCCTGTCCAGCAAACTGGACCTCGAAGAACTCGCGGACCACGCCATCGAACTGCTCATCCACCATACCGACGCCGTGGCGGGCAGCCTGTTGGTCGAAAAGGACGGTGCCTTGATCGCGGTGGCCAATCACGGGCTGAGCGATCCGGGCCGCCTCACCCGCAGCGATCACGTGCGCCGGGCCATGAAGACCAACGAAGTGCAGTTCGTGCGTGTGAATCCCGACGTGATGATCGAGGGCGTCGTGGCGGATTTCAAGCCGAGCCAGGTGCTCGTATTTCCCATCGCCTTCGAACACCATACCCTGGGGGCCCTCGTGCTGGCCTCCGACAAGCTGTTCGGCAAGGACGCCATGTGGCTGCTGCGGATCTTCCAGCAGGGCATGGGTCTGGCCTTGAACAATGCCCTGACCCACGACCGCCTGCAGCAGATCGCCTCGCGCGACCCGCTCACGAGTCTCTACAACCGACGCTTCGGCATGGAGCGTCTGAAGGTGGAGTTCGAGCAGGCCGCCCAGCACCACGTGCCCATGGCCGTGATCATGTTCGACATCGACTTCTTCAAGAAGATCAACGACACCTACGGCCATCTCGCGGGGGACCAGGTCCTCGTCGAGGTCGCCGCCGTTTCACGCAAGGTCCTCCGCGATTCCGACGTCTTCATACGCTACGGCGGCGAGGAGTTCCTGGTCGTCATGCCCGGTGCGAGTGCCGAGGTTGTCGACAGAGTGGGCGAGCGGCTGCGGGCCGCCATCGAGGGCTACTCCTTCACCGACGGCCATAGCATCATACCGGTCACGGTGAGCGTCGGCGTCGCCGAATACTCGGTGACGATGAAAATGAGCGATGACTTGCTACGCCGGGCCGACGACGCGCTCTACGCAGCCAAGGGGAACGGCCGCAACAAAGTCGTTTCGCTTTCGCGTGGATGTCCGGTCGTTACAGAATCGCCTCACGAGGTCGTTCCGCAGGGGGATCTGGCTCCGGCCTAGATTTCTCGTGGACGGAAGAAGGGGGCTCCTGCAGGAGCCCCCTTCGCCTGCCTACTTCAGAAGCTCACCGCACCAGTACGATCTTTCGCACGGCCCGCTCCGACGCGGCGTTCACAGTCAGCCAGTAGATCCCGTCGGGCAGGGGACGGCCCTGGCCGTCAGCGCCGCGCCAGATCCAGGGATGAAGAATGTCCGCTGACCGCATTCCCAGATCCCAACGACCCAAACGGCGCCCGCGGGCGTCATGGACGTCCACCGAGACCGTTGCCGGGCTCAGCAGGCGGAAGGAGATCTCGCCGCCGCCGCGACCGGCGGGGTTGGGGTATGGCCCGAGGATCGTCACCGTCGGCGGCGGCAGCGGCGTGGTGGTGACCAGGGAGATCCTGTCGGGATCGAGCAGAACCGTCTCGACGGTCAGAGGCAGATCGAAGACGTCGACGGTCTCGGGGCCGCGCAGCCTGATGGTTCGGACGAAGGTTTCGCCGCCGATGATCAAGTGCAGCGGCACCTGAAGCTCGAAGGCCGGCGTCTGCAGCTGGCGGATCACGACACGCAAGCGGCTGCCGCCGTCCGACGCGGGAGTGGAGCGCCAGCTCCAGGACAGTTCCGGTGCGGCGCTCGTGGTGAGCCAGGGTGCGAACCAGGGCGCGAGGTCGCGGCCGGCGACCGATGAAGCGTGGGCGACGAAGTCGGCGCTGGTCACCGAGCCGGCTCCGAGCGCGGGGTCGCCGGTGTAGGCGCGCAGAAGATCGAAGAATCCGGCGTCGCCCAGCTCATCGCGGAGCATGTGCAGAATCCAGGCGCCCTTGTCATAGACGAGGACCTGCAGCACGGGGGACGGGTCGGTCAACGGATCCTCGTGAGTGAAGAGATCGGGATGGCGTTCGTGGCCGATGGCGTGCATGAACGCCAGGTATGCCTCGCGGCCCTCCGTACGTTCGACCCAAAGGGCCTCGCAGTAGCGGGCGAACCCCTCGTTGAGCCAGATGTCACCCCAGGCGGCGGGGGTGAGCAGATCGCCGAACCATTGATGGGCCAGTTCGTGGACGACGATCTGATTGTAGGAATCGGTGTCGTTGATGGGGGAGTTGCCCATGCTTGTGGATGTCTGATGCTCCATGGCACCGCCCCACTTGATTTCCATATGACCGTAGCGTTCGGCGGGGAAGGGGTAGGGGCCGGCGATGTCCTCCATGAAGCCCATCATGTCGCAGGTGGCGGCAAAGAACGGGACGGCGGCATCGAGGTCCTCGGGGAAGATGTGGAAGGTCAACGGCAGCAGTCCGGCGGCGGCAGGGCAGTCCTCCTCCCATGCCACGAATTCGCTGATCGTCACACCCACCAGGTAGGGTGGGAGGGGGTAGGCGGTTTCCCATACAGTGCGTCGCCAACCGGGATCCGCCGGCGCGTCGGATATCTGCACGCCGATCGCGACGGCCGTGAGGGTGTCGGGTACGGTCAGGGCCAGCCTCACCGTGGCTTCGTCGGATGGAATATCTCGGCAGGGCCACCAGGCGTGGCTGCTCGCAGGTTCGGATACGTTGAAGACAACCGGCCCCATCAACTCGGAGGGAGAGGGGCCGCGGTCGCGGAAGACGAGGCCCATCGAGAGCTCTCCGTGACGGGGCGGCCGGCCGCCGTAGGTGATCGCGAGGACAGCCGTGCGCGCGGCGGGGGGAAGGTTGTCGCGGACCACCGTCAGGAGGTTGTCGTCGTGCTGGTGGGCGACGGCGTCGCCGTTCCAGGTCACCCCTACGACGGTGAGTTCGTCGACAAGGTCCAGCACCACTTCGCGTCGCACCGCATCGACAGGAAAAGTCAGCTCCACGTTCACGATACCGTCGATGCGGCCGGCACCGGGGTCGATCCTGAGATCCAGATCGTAATGGACGACGTCGTAGGCCGGTCGGGGTGTCTCGGGGGCGCGGTCGGCTGTGGCTAGATAAGTGGACGGTCCCTTGCACAGAGGCGCGGGCTCCCTCGCGGCCGCAACCGATGCGAGCAGGAAGCAGGGAATGGCGAGCCGGGCGTATCGCAAGGGTCGGTCCTTCCGGATGCGGAGGGGATGGGCTATCCTCGCCTCATCATACCTCCGCCAGGCCGGTCCCCCAAGCCCGGGAGTGATTGTGGACCAGAACCTCGCCCGCATCGCGCAGGTGGAACGCCTTGCCCACCTCGACCTCGACGATGCCGAACGCCGTCTGTTGGCAGATCGGCTGGAACGGCTGCTTGCTGCAGTCGCCGTACTGGAATCGTCGATCGTCTCAGCAGAACGGACCCTGCGGGGAACATGTCCACGTCGCGAGGACGAGCCCGCAGAGCCGGCGGGAGGCAATCCCCTTGCCGGTGCTCTGCAGGATGCGGACGGCTCCGTGTTGACACCTCCTCCAGGTGGTCGGAGCCCTGGCCATGACTGACCTCGCCCGTATCCCCCTGAACGAGGCGGCTCGGCTCTTGAGGACAGGCGCGGCGGTCCCGGCCGATCTTCTCGACGCCGTCCGGAAGCGCATCACCACTCTGGACGGAACCTTGGGCTGCTACCGCTGGCTTGCACCGGACGTCGCGGTTCCGGACCGTCCCCCTCCGGCCGCCGCCGGTCCTCTGTGGGGGATGCCCGGCGCCGTCAAGGCCAACATCTGTCGCCGCGACTGGCCGGTGGACTGTGCCTCGCGCATCCTCGCCGGCTGGCACGCCCCTTATGACGCCCACGCCGTCTCGCAACTCGATGCTGCAGGGGCTCTGTTGCTCGGAACCAGCGCTATGGACGAGTTCGGCATGGGATCGTCCACCGAGAACGCCTACGACCTCGTCACCCGCAATCCCTGGGCTGCGGACCGTGTGGCCGGCGGCTCCAGCGGCGGCGGCGCCGCCGCGGTGGCGGCGGGTCTGGCCTACTTCGCTCTGGGCAGCGATACCGGGGGCAGCGTCCGGCAACCCGCCCACTGTTGCGGTGTGGTGGGGCTCAAGCCAACCTACGGACGCGTATCCCGTTCGGGACTTGTTGCGCACGCTTCATCCCTGGACGTGATCGGGGTCCTCGCCAGAACCGTCGCCGATGCGGCGACGGTTTTCGAAACCATCGCCGGTCACGATCCCGCCGACTCCACATCATGCTCCGATCCGGTGGCGGTCCCCAACGTCGAGATCCGAGGTACACGCATCGGCATTCCTCGCGGCGGTTGGGGGGACGTGACGAGCGCTGAACAACAGCGCGATCTCGACGGAGCGCTCCGCGCAATGCTCCAGGCGGGGGTGGAGCCCGTGGAGGTGGATCTGCCGCCCCTGGACTTGGCGCTGGCGGCCTATGCCGTCATCGCGGCGGCGGAGACATCGGCGAACCTTGCCCGATACGACGGCACCCACTTCGGCAGCCGTCACGACGGGCCCGATCATGGCGCCGCAGCTCGGGCGGTCCGTAGCGCGGGATTCGGCTTGGAGGTCAAACTCAGAGTCCTTGCGGGAGCCTACGTGCTGTCCGACCCAAGGGGTGGCGATCTGCTGGATCGGGCCTTCGCCGTTCGTGATCTGGTGTGCCGTATCTTCAGCACCGCTTTGGAACTCAGCGATGTCCTGCTGCTTCCCACCTGCGACGGCCCTGCGTTCCGCCTCGGGGAATATGCAGACGACCCGGTGGCCATGCGGAACGTCGATCGCTGGACCGTGCCGGTCAGCTTAGCGGGGTTGCCTGCGCTGACGGTGCCCACAGGGTGGTGTGTCGAGGGTCTGCCCTTGAGCTGCCAGCTCGTCGGACGCTCCCTGGACGAGGGCCGGCTGCTGGCCGCCGGATCAGTCGTGGAAGCGGCCTGTGGTTTCCAGCTGCCCGCGGAGGTGGCGACGTGAACTACGAGACGGTCGTGGGGCTGGAGATCCATATCCGACTGGCTACAGCCACCAAGCTGTTTTGCGGCTGTGCGAACCGTTCCGGCGGTGTCCCGAATTCCCGCGTCTGTTCCGTTTGTCTAGGGCTGCCCGGCACTCTGCCCGTCCTCAACGCCCGAGCTGTGAGCCTGGGTTTGAGGCTGGCGGCGGCCCTCGGGGCGGACATTCCGGAGGTGTCGATCTTCGCCCGCAAGCAGTACGTGTATCCCGACCTGCCGCGCAACTACCAGATCACCCAGTGGGACCCGCCCCTGGCCGTTGGTGGTGCCCTCGTCGGAGGTGTCGGCGGAGACCCATGGCGCGTTCCTCTGCGGCGGATCCACCTCGAGGAGGACGCTGCACGGCTGACCCATCGTGCCGGAGCTGACACTCGGATCGACTTCGACCGTGCCGGAGCACCGCTGCTGGAAGTCGTGACCGAACCCGTCCTCCGCTCAGGAGCTGAAGCGGAGCGCAGCGTGCGGGCCCTGCAGCGCCTTGTGCGCTGGTTGGAAGTCTCCGCTGCCCGTCCCGAAGCCGGCGATCTGCGCTGCGATGCCAACGTCTCGGTCCGCGTGCGGGGATCCGCGGCGCTGGGTTCGCGGGTCGAGCTCAAGAACATGAACTCGTCCCGGGGCGTGCGCCTGGCGGTGGCTTACGAGGCGATGCGACAGGAGGCGCTCCTTGCAGCGGGTGGCGAGGTGCTCACCGAAACGCGGACCTGGGATCCTGACCGGTGTGAGACGGTGCTTCTGCGTGCCAAAGAGGATGTGCCAGAATACCGTTATCTGCCTGAACCGGACCTGCCACCGCTGCGGATCACCGCGGCGGAAGCCCGGCCGGCTCTGCCCGAGGCTCCCTGGACCAGGGAGCGACGCTTCGTCAGCGAGCTGGGGCTTACTCAGGAGCACGCCGCCGTTCTGACAGCGTCGCGAGCCATGGCGGACCTGTACGAATCCGTACTCGCTGAGGGCGCCTCTGCTCGGAATGCGGCCCAGCTGCTGACCGGAGAGGCGACGGCTCTGGCCCGGGAACGGAAAACCCCAATGGTGTCCCTGCCCTGGCAAGCCCCTCGGTTGGCCAGGCTCGTTGATCTGATCGCCAGCGGTGTCGTTCCCGCAGCGCGGACGCGGGAGTTGCTCGTAGCGATCCTCGACCGTGAGGCGGATCCCGTCGAAGAAGTCGAGCGGCGTGGCTGGACTGTGGTGATCGACCAGGATCTGCTGGGCCCATGGATCGAAACCGTGCTGGACCGTTCCGAAGTCCAGGTGGCGGCGTATCGGGGCGGAAAAAGAGGACTGCTGGGATGGTTCGTGGCACAGGTGGTGACGTTGAGCGGTGGTCGGGCGGATCCGGGATCGGTGGCGCGCTTGGTGGCGGCACGTCTGTCGGAGAGGGCTTGACACCATAGACACTGAGAGGCCATGACGCCGGAGCAACTCGCCAACCAGTTGCTGCATTGGGATTCGGTCTTGTCCTGGGCTGGATCGGGAGTCATCCTGGGCCGAGACGTGATGGGGAAGGGCCGCGTCATCCTGCAGCTCGGAGCCCATAAATGATGTTTGCAAATTAACAGGTGGCAGCCTAACGTTCGTGCGGGATCACCGCCGGCGGGCTCATGCCTATGGTTTCATTAGAGTTGCAATGGGAGGCGACACCGTGCTCGACAACGAGTTCAAGCTGACCGACGTCTTTCCGCCTGTCTCGGTGGAACGTTGGCGCGAGGTCGTGGAGAAGGATCTCAAAGGTGCATCCTTCGAGAAGAAGCTGGTGACGCACACCTATGAAGGCGTGGCGATCCAACCTCTCTACTCTGCTGAAGATCGCCCAGGAGCCTCAGCGGAACGGCCGACGGGTACCGGAGCAGTCGAACTCCGCCAGGACCACACCCATCCCGACCCCGCCATCGTGCGGCGCACCGTCGCCGAAGACCTCGCCGGCGGCGTGGACTCGATCATCCTCAAACTCGACCCTTCCGGTGAGCGCGGCCTGCTCGGCACGAACGTCGATGCCTTGGACGAAGCCCTGGGCGAGGTCGACCTCGCCGTGACCGCCGTGGCCGTTGAGGCCGGTCCCTTTGCATCCCAGGCCGCCACGGTCCTGCGCGACCTCTGGGATCGCCGCGGTCTGTCGCCCGACACCGTGAGCGGCAGTCACCTGGCCGACCCTTTGGGCGCCCTGGCTCTCAAAGGACGACTGCCGGCTTCCCTGGCGACCCACCTCGCCGAGCTGGCCGAGCTGGCCGTCCGCTGCCATGGCGAGACACCCGGTGTGACCGCCGCCAAGGTTTCCACCTGTCCGGTCCACAACTCCGGTGCGAGCGCCGACCAGGAGCTGGCTGTCGCCCTCGCCTCGGGTCTGACCTACCTCGAGGCCATGACCGATGCGGGTCTGTCGCTGGAAGCAGCCGCCCGCCAGTGCCAGTTCTGTTTCAGCACGAGCAGCACCTTCTTTCTCGATATCGCGAAGCTGAGGGCGGCGCGTGTGCTCTGGGCACGGCTGCTCGAAGCGGCCGGCGCCGACGCCGTACCCCTGAGGCTCCATGCCCGCACTTCGGTACGCATGCTCACCCGCCGCGACCCCTGGGTGAATATCCTGCGTGCGACCACCGGCGCATTCGCCGCCCTGGTCGGCGGCGCGGACATCGTGACCGTGACGCCTTACGATCATCTTCTCGGTCATTCCGACCGTCTGAGCCGTCGCATCGCACGCAACATCCCGATCATTCTGGCGGAGGAAGCCCACCTGAGCCGTGTGCGCGATCCCGGCGCCGGCAGCTGGTACCTGGAATCGCTGACCGACGAGCTTGCCGAACGGGGCTGGGCCATGTTCCAGACGATCCAGGGTCGAGGCGGCATGGGCTCCGTGCTGGCCGACGGCTGGTTGAAGGCAGAAGTCGATGGAGTCCAGGCGGAGCGGCGGCGCAATGTCGCCCTGCGCAAGGATCCGATCACGGGCGTCAGCGAGTATCCGAATCTAGCAGAGGAGCTGCCTCTCCGCGCGAAGCCAGACCTCCAGGCTCTTCGGTTGCGATGGGACGCCCCCGGCGCGCTGCAGCGCGAAGCCGTCTCTCCGGCTGAGGCGACGGCATTCCCCGAACGCCGCAGCGCCGAACCCTTCGAAGCCCTACGCGACGCCGCCGACGCTCATCGGGCCGCCTTCGGCGACCGGCCCCGGGCCTTCCTCGCCAACCTCGGTCCTGTGGCCTCGCATACCGGCCGCGCCGGCTGGATCCGCAACGTGCTGGCAGCGGGGGGCATCGAGGCTCCGGCCAATGACGGCTATCCGGGACCAGACGAGGCCGCCGCCGCCCTACGCGTCAGCGGCACAACACTCGCGGTGATCTGCTCCTCCGACACGATCTATGCCGAACAAGCCGCCGCGACCGCTCGCGCCCTCAAGGCTGCGGGCGCATGCACGGTCGTGATCGCCGGCAGGTTCGGTGAGCACGAAGCCGCGTGGCGGGAGGCGGGCATCGACCTGGCGCTGCACATCGGCAGCGATGTCCTCGACATCCTGCAAACCCTGCTGAAGAACGAGGGGGTGGAAGCATGAGCCGCTTCCCGGACTATACGACGGTCCCGCTACGGGACCCGGCAACGCCCGTCCGCACACCCGCACCGGCTGACTGTGGAATCTGGAACACGCCGGAAGGCATCGGCGTCAAACGGTCCTACTCCGCCGCCGACCTCGAGGGCCTCGACCACCTGTACACCGTTCCCGGCCTGCCGCCATTCCTGCGCGGCCCCTACGCCGCCATGTACGTGATGCAGCCCTGGACCGTGCGCCAGTACGCCGGCTTCTCCACCGCCGAGCAGAGCAACGCCTTCTACCGACGCAACCTCGCGGCGGGGCAGAAGGGCCTCTCGATCGCCTTCGACCTGGCCACCCACCGCGGCTACGACTCCGACCACCCGCGGGTGACCGGCGACGTGGGCATGGCCGGCGTGGCCATCGACTCGATCGCCGACATGCGGATCCTCTTCGACGGCATCCCGTTGGACAAGATGTCCGTATCGATGACCATGAACGGCGCCGTGCTGCCGATCATGGCCCTGTACATCGTGGCGGCCGAAGAGCAGGGCGTGAAGCCGGAGCAGCTGGCGGGAACCATCCAGAACGACATCCTCAAGGAGTTCATGGTCCGCAACACCTACATCTATCCCCCGAAGCCGAGCATGCGGATCATCGGCGACATCTTCGCCTACACCTCGCAGAAGATGCCGCGCTTCAACTCCATTTCCATCTCCGGCTATCACATGCAGGAGGCCGGCGCGACCGCCGATCTGGAGTTGGCCTACACCCTGGCCGACGGCCTGGAGTACCTGCGCACGGGCGTGGCCGCCGGACTGGGCGTTGACGACTTCGCCCCCCGCCTGTCATTCTTCTGGGCGGTGGGTATGAACACCTTCATGGAGATCGCCAAGATGAGGGCCGCGCGCCTGCTCTGGGCTGGGTTGGTGAAGGAGTTCGACCCGAAGAATCCGAAGTCCATGTCTCTGCGGACCCACAGCCAGACTTCGGGCTGGAGCCTGACGGCGCAGGACGTCTACAACAACGTGGCGCGGACCTGCGTGGAGGCCATGGCGGCGACCCAGGGACACACCCAGTCGCTGCACACCAACTCCCTGGACGAGGCTCTGGCCCTGCCCACGGATTTCAGCGCCCGCATCGCGCGCAACACGCAGCTCTTCCTGCAGCAGGAGACCGACACCTGCCGCACGGTCGATCCCTGGGCCGGCAGTTGGTACGTCGAACGGCTGACCCATGAGCTGATCGCCAGGGCGCGGGAGCATCTGCACGAGGTGGAGGAACTGGGCGGCATGGCCCGGGCCATCGAGGCCGGCATCCCGAAGCGGCGCATCGAAGAAGCGGCGGCCCGCACCCAGGCCCGCATCGACAGCGGCCGTCAGACGGTCGTCGGAGTGAACAAGCACGTGGTGGACGATGATCAGGACATCGATGTGCTGCAGGTGGACAACAGTCAGGTGCGCGAGGCCCAGTTGACCCGGCTCGCCGAACTGCGTTCCGGGCGTGACCAGGGCACTGTCGCGGCGGCCCTGTCCGCCTTGACCGCCGCCGCCGGTTCCGGCCAGGGCAATCTGCTCGACCTGGCGGTGACCGCCGCCCGCGCTCGGGCCACCGTCGGCGAAATCAGCGACGCTCTGGAGGCCGTCTACGGACGCCACCGAGCCGACATCAACGCCATCAGCGGAGTGTACAGCAGCGAAATGGGCGACCACGACGACCTCAAAGGGATCCACGAACGCATCGACGCCTTCGCCGAAGCCGAGGGCCGTCGTCCGCGTATCCTGGTGGCCAAGATGGGACAAGACGGCCACGACCGAGGCCAGAAAGTCATCGCCACGGCCTTCGCGGACATGGGTTTCGACGTCGACGTCGGCCCGCTTTTCCAGACCCCTGAGGAAACTGCGCGCCAGGCCGTGGAGAACGACGCCCACGTCATCGGCGTCAGTTCTCTGGCAGCCGGTCACATGACCCTGGTGCCGGCCCTGCGCGAAGCTCTGGCGGGACTCGGCCGGCCGGACATCCTGATCGTGGTCGGCGGCGTGATTCCCCCCCGGGATCATGACGCCCTGCGCGCCGCCGGTGCCGCGGCCATTTTTCCCCCCGGTACTGTCATCGCCGAAGCTGCGGCGGAACTCCTGAACCGCCTGGAGGAGGTGAGTCGAGGGTGAGCGACGTCGCCAACGCCTTCGGTCTGACCCTCGATGATTTCGTCGACGGCGTTGTCGCGTGCGACCGCGCCGTGCTGGGCCGCGCCATCACCTTGATCGAGAGCTCGCGTCCCGACCACCAGGTCCTGGCCCAGGATCTCCTGTCCGCTCTGTTGCCGAGGACAGGACACGCTCGGCGTGTGGGGATCACCGGTGTGCCGGGTGCCGGTAAAAGCACCTTCATCGATGCTCTGGGCACCATGCTGACCGCGGACGGCCATCAAGTGGCCGTCATGGCCATCGACCCGTCGAGCCGTTTGACGGGCGGCAGCATTCTGGGCGACAAGACCCGCATGGGCCGCCTCGGCGTCGACCCGAATGCCTTCATCCGTCCCTCGCCGAGCGCCCGCACCCTCGGCGGCGTGGCCCGCAAGACCCGCGAGACCATGCTGCTGTGCGAGGCGGCCGGCTACGACGTCGTGCTCGTCGAAACGGTGGGGGTGGGCCAAAGTGAAACGGTCGTCGCCGAGATGGTCGATGTGTTCCTGCTGCTGACCCTGGCCGGTGCCGGCGACGAACTGCAGGGCATCAAGCGCGGCGTGATGGAGCTGGCCGACGTGCTGGCGGTCAACAAGGCCGACGGCGACGGTGTCGGACGAGCCGAGCGCGCGGCAGCGGAGCTGCGGCAAGCCCTGCACTACATGCGCCCGCTGCACCCCGAATGGACGGTGCCGGTCCACACCATCAGCGCTCTCCACGAGCTGCGCCTCGACGAACTCTGGGCAGCTCTCGAAGATCACCGCTCCGTGATGACCGCCAACGGCGAACTCGCTCGGCGGCGTCGCGAACAGCAACTGCGTTGGATGTGGGCACTGGTGGAGGACAGCCTGCTGCGGGGGCTTCGCGACGACCCGGCGGTGCGAGCCCTGCTGCCCGAACTCGAAGAGGCTGTCCGTGGCGGCACGATGCCGGTCACCCTCGCCGCACGGCGCCTGCTGGCCGAGCATGAGACCTCATGATCTCTTATTTGGGATAATATTTGTTGCAACAAGTATCGTTGTGGGTAGATTGTCGATCATGACGAAGGGAGAGACCGATGATCACGCCCCGCTACGACCGCGAACGGGGCCATGCCGACCACGGATGGCTCGACGCCCGCCACACATTCTCATTCGCCGACTTCCACGATCCCGCGCACATGGGATTCCAAACCCTCCGTGTTCTCAACGAGGACCGTATCGCCCCCGGCGGCGGTTTCGGCACCCATCCCCACCGCGACATGGAGATCGTGACCTGGGTGATCGACGGCGCCCTCGAGCATCGCGACAGCATGGGCAACGGCGAAGTTCTCAGGGCGGGGGAGATCCAACGCATGAGCGCCGGCTCCGGGATCACCCACAGTGAAGTGAACGCCTCGCAGACCGCAGGCATCCACCTGCTGCAGATCTGGATCCTGCCCGAGCGGATGGGGATCACGCCTTCCTATGAGCAACGGGCCGTCGACGATCAGGAGCTGAGGGGACGCTGGGCTCAACTGGTCGCGCCCGGTGCTCCCGGCCGCGCCCTGGACATCCACCAGGATGCCCGCTTCCTTGCGACCAGGCTCGATGCCGGCAGTATGGTGGATCTGGAGATGGAGGATCGACATCTCTGGCTCCATGTCGTGGCTGGTGACGTGGAAGTCCATGGTATCCCGTTGACGGCCGGAGACGGCGCCGCCGTTTCAGGTGAACAGGTGTTGACCCTCACAGCTCGGACAGCAGCAGAAATCGTGGCCATCGACATGGCCTAGAGGAGGACTCATGACCCGCAGAGCTTCGACAAGCGTACCGATCCACGATGTGCTGGCAGAACGCTGGAGCCCCGTCGGCTTCGACCGGAGCCTCATCGGTCCCTCGACCCTGGCCGCTTTGTTCGAGGCGGCGAGGTGGGCGCCTTCGGCCTTCAACGAGCAGCCCTGGCGTTTTCTGGTCGCACCGCGGAGCGACGGCGAGGCCTTCGCTACCATGCTGAGCTGTCTGGTCGAAGGCAACCAAGTCTGGGCGAAGAACGCGTCGGCCCTGGTGCTGACGGCTGTCGCCACGACTTTTGCCCGCAACGGCAAGCCCAACACTTCGGCCCGTTATGATCTGGGCTTGGCGGTCGGCAACCTGTGTGCGGAAGCCACCGCCCGGGGGCTGGTCGTCCACCAGATGGGAGGCGTTCTTCCCGACCTCGCCCGTGAAATCTACGGCGTGCCGGCCGCTGCTGAGGTGGTGACGGGCATCGCCTTGGGCCGGCTGGTCGATCCGGTGTCGCTTCCCGACGAGTTGCGGAATCGGGACATGTCTCCACGCAGCAGACGTGCCCTCGCCGACCTGGTCTTCAGCGGTTGCTGGGAGAACGGTCATTCTTTCGCCGCCGCCGATCCGGTATGAGCGTCCAACGCAGACAGTTGCTCGAAAGCACATTCGTCGCTCTGGTGACGGCCAATGACAGGCTGAACCGTGCGGTAGCTGCGTTCATGAAAACCTGGGGGATCACCGGGACGCAGTACAACGTCCTGCGCATTCTGCGCGGAGCCGGGCCCGACGGTCAGCGGAGTCAGCGCATCGCCGACGATATGATCAGCAAGGTGCCCGACATCACGCGTCTGGTGGACCGGTTGGTGACGGCGGGGTTGGCGGAGCGGCGGACCGATGCGGACGACCGAAGAGTCGTGAAGGTCGTCGTGACCGCTTCTGGTCTCGATCTGCTCGCTCGCATGGACGAACCCATCCGCGCTCTGCATGAACAGGTGTTGGGCGGAATGACGTCACGGGATCTCAAGATCGTTCGTGATCTTCTGGGCGAACTATAACGAGCCGATGTTGATCGGTCGACCGGACCGGTGAGACATGTAGCAGGCCTCGACCATCTCCATGGTTCGGACGCCGTCGGTGATCGTCACCGGCGGCGTGCTTTTGTTCAGGACGGCGTCGCGCCAGTCGGCCAATACGGCCGGCAACGTGGGCGCCATGGCGTCGATGTCTTCGATCTGTGTTTCACGTCCACGGTTGACCTTGAGCCCGCCGAAGTAGTATTCGGCCAGCAGCTGTCCCTTGTCTCCTACGGCTTCGAGCTGACAACCGCGGAACGCACCGTACTTGCTGACCTCCAGGGACACCCAGGTGTCGTCGTCGAGGCGGGCCCGGGCGAGGAAGAAATCCTCGACGGCTGGATTATGGAACCTCTCCTGCCTTGCATCGACGGCCACGAATTCGCATCCGGTCAAGAAGCGCACGGTATCGAAGAGATGCACGCCGGTCAGCAGCACCGACCCGCCTATGGTTTGTGAGGCTTCGCTCTGCCAAGGCAGGACCGTGGGTTCGAGACGTTGGGCGATCCGGAGGTGACGGACGGTGCCCAAGGAGGACCACAGCTCCCGGGCCCGAAGCAGCACGGGATTCCAGCGCAGGGTCTGGGCGATCATCAGCGTGGGGGCGCCGGGACGTTGGGCGCGTTCGGCCAGGTCCCTTGCTTCGGCGAGGGTGCCGGTCGCCGGTTTCTCCAGAAGCACGGCCTTGCCGGCATCGAGGGCGGCGGTGGCCAGTTCGTGATGGGTCGCTGGCGGTGTGACGATGATCACGGCGTCCACGTCGGGGGACAGGATCGCTTCATGCGCGTCGGCATGGGGACGGCAGTTCCAGCGGGCGGCCGTTTCGGCCACCGCTTCGGGGTGGCGACGGCTGCAAGCCGTCAGCACCATTCCATCGGTGTCTTCGACGATGTGTTTCATGTAGCGGGCGCCGTGGGTTCCGGCGCCGATCACGGCAATGCGCAGGGGTGTCATCTCTTCCTCCGGTTGGTTCTTGCTCCAAGGCAGGCATGGTATCACGTGCCGTCGGCGTCGTCAGCCGTCGACCGGCACTGTTCTGGCTCACCCGGTCCGACCTCCCCGACGAGATGGACCTGCGAGAGGAGACCGGAATGATGCTGCCCTGGGATACCGATGCTGGACGGAAGTTTTTCCTGCTGGTGCTGATGATGACTTTGTTGAGCACTCCTCTCTGGCTGATCGGAGAGGCCGATGCGGAGGTCCTCATCTCCGAGCTGTGCGGCGACCCTGCCAGCGATTGGGATGGCGACGGTTCGGTGGACAGCCGTGGCGACGAGTGGATCGAAATCGTCAACACCGGTCCCGAGACAGTGGATCTGGCCGCATACTATCTGCGCGACGCCCTGGGCGAGGAACCCCATCTCCGCCTGTCGGGGGGGCTGGCACCGGGTGCAACGGCTCTGTTCACGGGCACCGACGCGGTGATGTGGCAGACGGCAGAAGGCCTGAGTACCAGCGGGTTGAGCCTGAACAATGCGGGGGATCTTATCCAACTCTATCTGGGCCACCCCCAGGATCCTTCATCTGCCCTGGTGGATCTGGCGCCGTACCCCGATCACGCCGCCGATGACGACCGCTCGATCGCCCGCGTCGAGGGGGAGTGGGTCCTGTGTGACGGCTTGAATCCCTATGCTGGCACTCTGGACCCCGTTGGGACGGGCTGCCCGCCCACGCCCGGCGCTGTGAACGTGTGCGAGGGTCTCGTCGCTTCTCAGGAACAGACCTGGGGAGAGATCAAGACGCTCTGGCGTTGAGCAGTCCCGAGGGGAGTACGCCGACCCAGAAGATGGATCGGCGTACTCTCGTATCTGTATGCAATCTCAGCGTCTTTCCAGGAATAACTTTTCAAACCACACCGCTTCCCTTAATCTGTTGGATCATGTGAAGACCTCCGCAGATGGTCGGGGTCGGCCCCCCTGCATTGCTCCTGTCCAGCCAAGATTCGGAGGTCCTGTTGCGGACCGTCCGCCCGGGGAGTTCCGATGAAGCTCAACGAAAACCAGACCATGATCCGCGATATGACACGGGATTTCGCCCGCTCCAAGGTGGCGCCCATCGCTGCCGCGATCGACGAGAGCGGCGAGTTTCCCGAGGCCACCGTCAAGGAGATGGGGGCTTTGGGTCTGTTGGGCCTTCAGGTACCCGCCGAGGACGGCGGCGTCGGCGCCGACACCATGAGTTACGTGCTGGTCGTCGAAGAACTCTCGAAGGTGTGCGGCAGCCACGGCCTGACCGTCGCCGCCCACAACAGCCTGGGTTGTGCGCCGTTGGCGAAGTTCGGCACGCCGGAGCAGAAGGAGCGGTGGCTCAAACCCGCCGCGGCCGGCGAGTTTCTCATCTCCTTCGGACTGACCGAGCCGGGCGCCGGGAGCGACGCCGGCGGCACCAAAACGACCGCCGTCAGGGACGGCGATCATTGGGTCCTCAACGGCAACAAGCAGTGGATCACCAACGCGCATTACGCCGGGGCCGTGATCATCACCGCCAAGACCGATCCTGCAGCCGAGGGCAGCTCGGGCATCAGTGCCTTCATCGTTCCTGTCGGCTCCCCAGGCTTCACCGTCGAGAAGAAGGAAGACAAGCTGGGCATGCGGGCGTCCGACACGGCGCCGCTGACCCTTGTGGACGTGCGCGTGCCGGCCGACGCCATGCTCGGGCAAGAAGGGGACGGCTTCAAGGCGTTCCTCGAGACCCTCGACGGCGGCCGCATCTCCATCGCGGCGCTGGCGCTAGGGTTGGGCGAAGGCGCTTTCGCTTCGGCTCGAGACTATGCCAAGACCCGCATCCAGTTCCGCAAGCCCATCGCGACCCAGCAGGCCGTGCAGTTCATGTTCGCGGACATGAGCACCGAACTGGAGGCCGCCCGCCTGCTCACGTACGAGGCCGCCCGCCTCAAGGACGCCGGCGAGGATTACGGCGACATGGCCGCCAAGGCCAAGCTCTTCGCCAGTGAAGCCGCCATGCGGGTGACCTACAAGGCGATCCAGGTTCTCGGCGGCTACGGATTCTGCCGCGAGTACCCCGTGGAGCGGTTCTACCGCGACGCCAAGCTCTGTACGATCGGTGAGGGGACCAGTGAGATCCAGAGGATGGTGATCGGGCGGAACGTGTTTGCCGACTAAACGACGCCGCAGGCGTCGTGCGAGGGAGGATTCCGATGAGTGAACGTGTGGTGATCTGTGAAGCGGTCCGTACCCCGATCGGGCGGTTCCAGGGGGGGCTCTCGTCGATCAAGGCCTCGAAGTTGGGGGCTGTGGTCGTCAAGGCCGTGCTGGAGCGTTCCGGCCTGGACCCGAACCTCGTCGATGAAGTGATCATGGGCAGCGTCGTCCAGGCCGGCTTGGGGCAGAACCCAGCCCGCCAGGCCGCCATCTGGGGCGGTGTACCGAGCAGCGTGAGCGCCATGACGATCAACAAGGTCTGCGGCTCGGGACTGCGCTCGGTCATGTGCGCGGCCCAGGCCATCAAGGCCGGCGACATCCGCTGCGCCATCGCCGGCGGCATGGAGAACATGTCGCAGATCCCCTACGCCATGTTCGACGCCCGCGACGGCATGCGTCTCGGCCATCGTCAGGTGACCGACCTCATGGTCCACGACGGGCTGTGGGACGTTTACAACGATTTCCACATGGGCATGACCGCAGAGCTCGTCGTAGAGAAGTACGCCGTCGACCGCGCACGGCAGGATGCTTTTGCAGCGGACAGCCACCGCAAGGCGGCGGCCGCCGCCGCCGCCGGCAAGTTCGACCGCGAACTCGTGCCTGTGGAAGTGCCGCAGCGCAAGGGTGACCCGCTCGTCGTCGACGCAGACGAAGGTCCCCGGGCGGATACGACCGCCGAGGGCCTGGGCAAGCTGCGCCCCGCCTTCAAGCGGGACGGCGGCTCGGTGACCGCGGGCAACGCTTCGACCATCAACGACGGCGCCGCCGCCGTGCTTGTCTGTCGCGAGGACTTCGCCCTGGAGAACGGGCTGACCATACGAGCGGTGATCGAAGCCTACGGCACCGGACCGGTCGATCCCGAGTGGGTGATGATGGC
>ERZ890953.115-NODE-115-length-46505-cov-7.961765_pt1 | contig 46505 bp, 43 predicted proteins | sample MGYA00521264_ERZ890953 | MGnify/ENA primary metagenome ERZ890953 (study PRJEB32303, sample SAMEA104408629) | aquatic metagenome | biome: Brackish water; feature: Chemocline; material: water | place: Baltic Sea | collected 2014-10-26T21:54:00 | depth 200 m ...
GCTTTCCATCAGCTCGGCGTTTGCAACCACGCCATTGACCAGCACGAAGGTGTCGATGTCACAGAGATCCGTCCAGAAGTAGGTCCCGATCTGGGCGTCGATGGGCGTGAAGATGGCTTCTACGGCGTAGGTGCCATCCACCGGGGCGGTGAAGGCCACCATAGTGAAGGCGCGGGTCCAGTTACCAGGGTGCATGGCGAGCTGCCCCGGCTGCAGGCACCAGTCCGCGCGACAGAATTTGCACCAAATCGTCTCACCCGCCACAAGAATTTTGACTCCCACACCAAGCTGCGATCATTGCATGGGCTCCGCCTGGCCCCCACGGGCCAGCGACCGGGCGAGGGGCCGCTGCGGGGCCTCCCGCACACGGAAGCTCGGCCCCCGAACGCCCAGCCCGCCTGTGGTAGGCTTGGCATCGTCCCCCTGCCAGCAGCTCCGCGGCGTGAGAGGAGGCAGGATGACCTGGCTGTTCCTGGTGCTGGCATGCAACCCCACACCGGTCCCCGTGGACACGGCTCCACCCCTGGAGGAACCGCTGGCCACGGTGGACGTAGCCATCATCGGCGGCGGCGCCAGCGGCCTGAGCGCCGCGTACGAAGCCCTGGCCGCCGGGGCGGAGGTGCTGGTCATCGAGCGCCGATCACAGGTGGGTGGAGCGGGGGTACACGCCATGAACTTCCTGGCCGCGGGCACGCCCTGGCAGGAGGAGCGCGGGTTCGAAGACAGCCCCGCGGCGCTGCTCGCGGAGTGGGAGGAGATCACCGGGGGGGACGCCACCAACCCCATGGTGGAGGCCTTCGCGGAGGGCACGATGGACGTGATCGAGTGGCTGATCTCCTACGGCGGCGAGGTAGTCTCGGTGACCAAGTCCGCCGGCGCGGGCTCCACCGCGCGCATCCACGCGGTGCAGTTCAACCATGGTCCACACGCGCTGGAGGTCTTCGGGGAGGAGATCGCGGAGCATGTGATGACGGCGACCAACGCGGTGGATCTGGTGGTCGACGCAGGCGAGGTGATCGGGGTGGAGGTGGTCCAGGCGGACGACAGCGTGGGTTGGATCCAGGCCCGGTCGGTGATCGTGGCCACGGGCGGCTTCGCGCGCGACGACGATCGGGTGTTCGAGGCGGTCCCGGCCCTCGAGGCCTTCCCTCGGCACTGCGAGTCCTGGCCGGGCATGGACGGCAACGGCTTGGTGATGGTCGAGGCCGCTGGTGGCACCCTGACCAACCTGGAGAACATCACCCTGTACGGCCACGGGGTCACGGACCCCAACCACGGCAGCCCCGAGGCGATGGTCATCCCGATGCTCCACGAGGGGATGGTGGTCGACCCGCAGGGGGTGCGCATCGCGAACGAAGAGGACTTCGGGACGGTCTGGGGCGGCCACCACTTCCTGGACCACGGGCAGCTCACCTTGATCGTCGACAACGCGTTCTGGGAAGACCTGACGATGATGGGGATGGGCTACAACTACGCCCAGGCCCAGGATGGCTGGCTCAGCGGCCCGGAGTACGCGGCGCTGGTGGACGTGGCCAGCGCCGAAGAACCCGCGGCGCTGGCGGCGCAGATCGGCGTAGACGCCGAGACCCTGGCGGCCACGGTGCTGACCTACAACCAGGCCTTCGAGGCCGGAGTGGACGCCGAGTTCGGCAAGGACCTGAGCTTCCTCAGGGCGCTGGATTCCCTCCCGCTGTACGCGCTCCCCCTGGTGGTCTCCACCGGCAAGAGCTTCGGAGGCGCCGCGCTGGCCGAAGGCGGAGCCGTGCTCGACCCCAGCGGAGGGGTGGTGCCGGGGCTCTTCGCTGCCGGCGAGGCGGCGGGGGTGCTGGGCGGCGATCACGTGGGCCGAGGATTCTCGGGGCCCATCACCGGCGCGTACCACAGCGGCTTCGTGGCCGGCCGAGGCGCCGCGGCCTACGCGCTCGAGGGCAGATGAGGCGGCCTGCGAGGGGGGCAGGTCCGATCGCCTGGCCCCCACACCGGCGATTCCATGGTCCCGCGCCAGACCGAGCGGACAACCCACGCCTGAGACTACACAAGGCGATGCCGTAGCCAGCGCCTTTTTCAAACTATCTGGGGGTACGCCCCGTGGAACCTGACGTGACAGGACGTACCCTGCCCCCATGTCTGCCTATCTCCTGTTGCTCACCGCGAGCCTGGGCCTGGGCGCTGAGCGTTTCGGCGGGCAAGCGTTCTATCTGGGGGATCCCCACGTCCACAGCGGCGCGTCGGGCGACGGAGGCTCCACGGACCTCGGGGTGTGCGAGGGCACCTGCGGGGCCATGGCCGAGATCGCGGAGACCGCCCGCGCCAACGGCCTGGACTGGATGGCGCTGACCGACCACGTCAACGGCAGCAGGACCGCCAACGCCCGGGACTTCTCCCTGGCGTTCACCACCATGCTCGGGGCTCACGACCCCGAGGGCGGCTTCGTGGTCCTGCCCGGGGCCGAGCTCCGCATCGGCACCCCCGACGGCGATCAGGGCCACAAGAACCTCTACTTCGCGGCCAGCAACTCGGAGCTGGCGGAGATGACCATCGACGACCTGCGCTTCGACGGGGCGGGCGCCGACATCGAGAGCTGCGACGCGCTGTGGACCTGGGCGCTGGAGCTGGAGCACCGCTGGGGCGATCTGATGCTCCTGGCCCACCACCCCACCCGTGTGGGCCGCATGGGCACCGACTGGAGCTGCCACCGCGGCGAGCTGGCCGCCCACTTCTCACCGGCGGTGGAGGTCTACTCGCGACACGGCGACGGCATGGCCTGCCCGACCGACCACGACGCCCTGCCCGAGGGCTGCCAGGAAGGTTCGGAGGCCATCGCGGCCCTGGATCCCGAGGGCCACGCGCTGCGGCTTAGCTTCGTCGGCGGCACCGACGCCCACGACACCCTGCCCGGGAACGTGTGCGCCCTGGACACGGAGATCCCCGAGCATGCCTACGGCGGCGGCCTGACCGTGGTGGTACTGGACGACGATCAGCTCTTCGACCGGGACGCGCTGTTCCACGCCATCCAGCAGGGGTCCACCTACGCCACGACCGGGCCCATGCTGCCCGTGGTGGTGGACTACATCGTGGGCGATCGACGCCTGGGGGGCATGGGAGAGACCCTGGTCGTCCCCCACGACCAGCCCCTGCGCGTCGAGCTGCGGCTGCCCGCCCAGCGCGAGCACACGCTGTCGGTGGTGGTGCTGGTGACTCCTGCGGGGGAGGAGCCCATGCGCGCCGCAGGCGACGGCGTCTACCATGCCGAGATCGCGGCGGGGGCGCTGCCGACCTGGGTCTACCCCCGGGTCGAGCTGGACGGCTCGCTGTGGTACGACGAACCCTGCCGCGATGGCGGCGCCGACAGCCTGGAGCAGCTGTGGATCTCGCCCAGCTACCTGACGGTGGGAGAGCTGGACACGGGGGACCCAGGTGACACCGGCGACACCGGGCCCGATGACACGAGCGGCGACAGCACAGCCCCCGACAGCGACCCGCCGGGGGACAGCGACCAACCAGGAGACAGCGACCCACCGGGGGACAGCGGCGGCGGCTCGGAGACGTCCTCTTGCCGGTCCAGCTGCACCCAGGGTGGCCCAGCCCCCGCGATGTTCCTGGCCCTGGCCCTGCTCGGCCTGGCCATGACGGCCCGCCGGGAGCGCAAGGGTCGGTAGAGGGCCCCAAGGGAAGATCGACGAGGGCAGGGCGTCGCCCACCACAGCAAGCCGACAGGGTGCAACGGTGCCTTGGATGGCTGCGGCATCAGAACGTCAAGGAAAAACAAAATTAGGGTAATTCTTATAATTTCCTATTGCCCTCTACCCCCCAGGTGTCAAGCTGAGTCAGCGCCGTGTCGGAGCTGAGGACTCGCCGACGACCGACAGCGGAGACGTGATCCGAACGCCCACCTTCGGACTCCAAAGAGGCACAGTTCATGCCGCGACACCTGCTCCTGCCCCTCCTGGTGGGCCTCACCGGGTGCGCACTGCCTCCCTTGGACAAGGGGGAGGACAGCGGAGCGACCGCTGACTCCGCACCCAACGACACGGGCGCGGTTCCCACGCCCTGTACGGTGGTCGAGGACCCCGTGGCCTTGTTCGGAGAGGTGCAGGCCGAGGTCAGCGCCATCATCCCGACCGTGGTCACCGTCCGCTGGAGCCCGGTGGTGCCGGGAGAGAGCTGGGTGAGCTTCGGCCAGTCCTGGGAAGAGGCTCGCACCGCCAGGTCCCAGGACCAGGATGACGGCGGCCTGGGAACCACCCTGCTGGGACTGAGGGCCAGCGCGCGGTACGACTACCAGGTGATGGTGAGGGTCGACGGCGAGGTCCTCTGCAGTCCGCCTGCCGAGGTCCAGACCGGGGCGCTCGACCCATCCCTTCCCACGCTCACCACGGTGGTGTCCAACGGCGTGGCGTCTTCGGGGGGCTTCACCCTGCTGCCGCTCTCCGACATGGCGGGGGGGCAGAGCTCGCAGCTGACCATCATCGACGCGGAAGGCCACTATGTCTGGTTCTTTCCCCTACGCAGCCACAGGATGCTGCTCTCCCAGGACCGGCAGGCCGTGCTGAGCTTCGGCGACCACGCCGGCCCAGACCAGGACGGATTCATCCAGCGCATCTCCCTGGACGGCTCGACAACAGAGCAGATCGTAGTCCGCGGTGCCCACGGCGACATCGCGGAGGTGACGCCAGGGACCTACGCCACCCTGGGCTGGGACCTCCGCACCGTGGCCGGCAGCGACCTCACCTTCGCAGGCGAGAGCATCGTCGAGGTCACTGACGCCGGCGAACGGGTGCAGATCTGGAGCCTCTGGGATGCCCTGGAGCCAGATCTCTCCGGGCCGTTCGCCAGTGGCGTCCCAGGCTACCCCGAGGCGGTGTACTGGGCTCACTGCAACTACCTGCACTACGACCTGGACCGTGACGCCTACTACGTAGCCTCGCGCTACCTCGACGCGGTGTTCGAGATCGATCGAGCGACCGGCCACACGCGCTGGATTCTGGGCGGCACCCACTCCGACTTCGCACCAACGCAGGGCAGCATCACCTTCGACCCACACTCGGTGGTGCCCACTGAAGACGGCGTGCTGATCTTCGACACCGCCAGCACCGCGACCGTGGGCTCGGCGGCGGTGGAGTACGCACTGAACGAGGGCGCCCGAACCGCGACGCGGACATGGCAATACGAGACCGAGGATCACTTGATCTCGGGGTTCTTCGGCAATGCCCAGCAGCTCTGGAACGGGAACCGCCTGTTCGCCCTCGCGGCCAACGGGCAGATCGACGAGGTCACCCCCGACTACCGGCTGGCCTCGCGGACCCGCGCGCCCTTCGGCTGGTCCCTGGGCTACGCCACCAGGATCGCGGAGCTGACCCAGTAGGCAGCGCGACCCCTCAGAGCCCCGGGCCCAGCAAGACCGCAACCCGGGGCAGGTCCAGCAGGCAGGTGCTGCACCAGAGGGTGAACAGCCAGGTCGACTGCCCGTCGACCTCGGGGATGGGCTGCTCGCCAGCCAGGGCGGACAGGGACAGGCTGTTGGCGCCGGTCACGGTGGCGGTCCAGCGCTGCCGGGAGAGGGAATCCAGCGCAAGGAGCCAGCTCGAGGGGTCCGAGGGTTCGAGGTCGAGCCTGTCCAGCTGCGCGCGATCGAGACGGTGAAGCTCGAGGGGCCGCCCCCAGCCGTCGTGCTCCATGGCGCTCCAGTCCAGCAGGATGTCGCCATGGGAGGCGACCGAAAGCCGCGCATCGAGGCTGAGCGCGGCGGTGGCCTCGAGCTGGGCGGTCTGGTCGTCCACCGAGAGCACAGCGACCCCCGCCCCCTCCCGCGGGACGACGAAGGCCAGACCTCGCAGCGCCCCGCCGCCCGCGCCGCTCAGGCTCAGCAGCCACTCACCTCGGCCGGCCACGAAGTCCACCTCGGGCAGCAGCGGGTGGCCGATGTAGGCGAACTCGGACAGGGAACAGCCGCAGGTCGAGGTGGAACAGCTCCACAGCGAGCTGACCGCCCGCGAGTCGAGATCGTTGTTGGCCAGACCCTCGAGGATCGCCTCGCGGGTCACCTCGGGGAACAGGTACAGGGTCGCAGTTCCCAGGTCCTCACAGGCGGCGATGGGCCGTGACAACAGATCGTTGTGCAGCTCTGTCCAGTCCAGGCTGGCGTCGCCGCCCTGCTCCAGCTCCGTGGCGGCCACCTGGAGCGAGACGTCCAGGGCGAAGTTGTGCTCGTCCAGGATGGCGCAGTGGCTGCACCCGCCATCGGACCCGGTTCCAGAGCCGCTGTCCAGGTGCAGCCCAGGGCACGCCGTGCAGAGCATGGCGAAGAGCGCCACGCCGCGGGCGGGGGACTCGCTGCCGCAGGGAGCCCAGCGGAGACGGGCCATGGCGTGCTCCAGGGACGGGTTCCTGTCCGTAACACCCCACGGCCACGTCACGGACCACGCCTGCGCGGCGCGGCCGCGGCTCCGGTTGGCACCCGCTCCCTCCTTGGGACAACAGGGTGGGGCTCCTGGGTTGCGGCCAGAGCCCAGCGGCCCTACAGCACACAACGGAGGTGAACCCATGGCGTCCCTGTCTGCCTGTCCCCGCTGCGGTCGCACCCTGAAGAAGTCCCTGCTGGGCGGGTCCCACTTCCCTGTCCAGACCTGCCTGAAGTGCAAGACCAAGTACTGCAAGGACTGCGGCGGCACCAGCTGCCCCAAGTGCGGCTCGAGCTCCCGGGGCCACTACGACGACGTCTACGCACGCTGAGCGCCTAGAAGAACCCCAGCTCCAGCCGGGTCTCCTCGGGCAGCTCGCTGGGATCCCAGGGGGGCTCCCAGACAAGATCCACGCGGGGGTAGACCACACCCTGGGTCTCGCGGATGGCGCGGGTGGTGTCCTCGACGATCAGCGGGCCCATGGGGCAAGCGGGGGAGGTCAGGGTGAGGTCCACCTTGACCCGGCCCTCGTCCCCGATCTCCACGGCGTAGATCAACCCGAGATCGAAGATGTTGATGGGGATCTCGGGGTCGTAGACCTGGCGCAGGGCCGCCACGAGGCGCCGGTGCAGGTCCTGCTTGTCCTCGGACCAGTCGGCGTCGGGCTCGGCCAGCTCGGGAGGCTTGGGAGGCCGGGGAACTGTGCTGAAGTTGACCGGCGCGGGGTCGACGGGAGGCGGGGGAGCGGGGGCGCGCTCGCTGCGGCTGGACTCCCAGCGGCTGGCGGGGGTTGGCTCGGCGCGCCCCAACGCCTTGTTGGCGGCACGCTTGGCGAGCTTGGTGAGGCCTCTGCGCAATGCCATGATCTACTCCGAAGTGACGAGATCGCTCTCGCCATGCAGGGCCGCCTCGAGGGCGTGCCAGGCCAAGGCAGCGCACTTGACCCGGGACGGGAAGCGGGCCACACCCTCGAGCACCACCAGCTTGCCCAGGCCCTCGGCGTTGGCGCGCTTGCCGGTGACCAGATCCAGCACCTCGCGGCTCAAGGCCAAGGCCTCGTCGACGCTCTTGCCGTCCACGGCCTCGGTCATCAGGCTGGCCGACGCCGTGGAGATGGCGCAGCCGTGGCCGTCGAAGCGGATGCAGCTGAGCATGCCGTCGCTGACGTTCACGCAGACCTTGACCTCGTCACCGCACAGGGGGTTGTAGCCCTGGGCGCAGTGGGTGGAGTCGCACATGCAGCCCTTGTTGCGAGGCCGCCTGGCGTGGTCGAGGATCACTTCCTGGTACAGGTCGTCGCCCATCATCGGAACACCCGGATCGCGTGGTGGAGCGCCTCGGCCAGGCGGTCCACGTCATCGCGCGTGTTGTAGAGCCCGAAGCTGGCTCTGGTGGTGGCATGGAGGCCGAAGTGCTGCACCGCGGGTTGGGCGCAGTGGTGACCGGATCGCACGGCGACACCGGCCCGGTCCAGCAGGGTGCCCAGGTCGTGGGGGTGGACGTCGTCCACCACGAAGGACAGCACGGGGCCCTTGTCGGGAGCGGTGCCGATCACCCGCAGGCCACCGATGCGCTCGAGGCGCTCGGTGGCGTAGGTCAGCAGCCCATGCTCGTGGTCGGCCAGGGCCCCGCGATCCAGGTCCATCAGGAAGCGCGCGGCGGTGCCCATGCCGATGGCGCCCTCGATGTTGGGGGTGCCCGCCTCGAAGCGGGCGGGCGGCTTCTGGAACACGGTGCGCTCGAAGGTGACGCTCAGGATCATGTCGCCGCCGCCCTGCCAAGGGGGCATTCCGGCCAGCACGTCCGCGCGGCCCCACAGCACGCCGACCCCGCTGGGGCCGTACATCTTGTGGCTGGAGAGGACGTAGAAGTCCGCGCCCAGGGCCTGGACGTCGATGACCTCGTGGGCCACGGCCTGCGCGCCGTCGATGAGCACCCGCGAGCCGTTGGCGTGGGCGCGCTCGATGATCTCCCGGACCGGGTTGACGGTGCCCAGGGCGTTCGAGACATGGGCCACGGAGACCAGCTTGACCTCGGGGGTCAGCATGGCGTCCAGCAGGTCCATGCGCAGCACGCCGCGCTCGTCCATGGGCAGGACCCGCAGCTCGATGCCCAGCTCTTGGCGCAGCAGCTGCCAGGGCACGATGTTGGCGTGGTGCTCCATGTGGGTGATGAGCACGGCGTCGCCGGCCTTCATGTTGGCGCGCCCCCAGCTGTAGGCCACCAGGTTGATGGCCTCGGTGGCGCCACGAGTGAAGACGATCTCCTTGACGCTGGCGGCGTTGAGGAAGGCCCGCACGGACTCCCGGGCGCCCTCATAGGCCTCGGTGGCCCGGACGCTCAGCTCGTGCACGCCCCGGTGTACGTTCGAGACGTCGTAGCGCAGGTGGCGCTCCATGGCCTCGATGACCACCAGGGGCTTCTGGGTGGTGGCGGCGTTGTCCAGGTAGACCAGCGGCTGGCCGTTGATCTTCTGGGCCAGGGTGGGGAACTGGCGGCGCAGGCCGCGCAGGCCCAGGGCCACGGCGGGGGAGCTGTTCAGGGCAGCGTAGGCCATCAGCGCCTCCCTTCGAGGGCCACACGCAGCCAGCGGGCCACGGCGGCCTGGACATGCTCGCGCACATCGCCCTCGGGGAAGAGCTCCACAAGCTCCGCGGTGAAGGCCTCGAGGAGCAGGCGGCGACCTTGCTGGGCCGAGAGCCCCCGCTGGCGCAGGTAGAACAGGGCCTCGTCGTCCACCTGACCCACGGTGGAGCCGTGGGTACACTTGACGTCGTCGGCGTAGATCTCGAGCTGGGGCCGGGCGTTGGCCACGGCGTCCTCGCTCAGCAGCAGCGCCCGGCTGCTCTGGTTGGCGTCGATGCCCTGGGCGTCCCGCGCCACCCGCACCCGCCCGTTGAAGACCGCCCGCGCGGAGCCTGCCAGCACGGCCCGGATGGCCTGCTCGCTGGCCCCGCCAGGGGCCAGGTGGTCCACGAAGGTGAAGAAGTCCTGCACCTGGGTGTCCAGGCCCAGGGACAGCCCGGCCAGCTGGGTCTCGGCCTCGGGGCCGCGCTGGGCCACCCGCAGCTCGGTGCGCCCCAGGGCGCCGCCGAGGCTCAGGGCCTGGAGGTGGTACACGGAGCGAGCCCCCTGCTCCACATGGATCATGCCCAGCTGGTGGCTCTGCTTGCCGGCGCGCTGCAGGCGGCTGTGCAGCAGCTCAGCCTCGTCGGCCAGGGAGATGGACAGCACCGAGTCGCTCAGGTCGGGGCCGTCGAAGAGGGCCACGGTGATGTGGTCCTCCACCAGCTCCACGGCGGCCCCCTCCTCGAGGATCACGATGTGCCGCAGCCAGCTGGCGCGCTCGCCGCCGGTGCTGACGGTGACCAGGTGTACGGGATGCTCGAGCACCACGCCGGCCGGGACCCGCAGCACCATGCCGTCCTGCATCAGCGCGGTGTTGAGGTCGAAGAAGGCATGCTCGCCTCGCTCCGGGCGCTTGGCCAGCCAGCGGGCGATGCCCACGGGATCGTCGACCAGGGCCTGGGCCAGGGTGGTCAGCACCACGCCCTCGGGCAGGGGCTGAGTGCGCTCGGCCGCGGAGACGAAGCCGCCGTCCACGAAGACCAGCCGGTGGGCGTCCTGGATCTCGGGGTAGGCGCTGGCGACCGGGGGCACCACGGGCAGGCAGGAGGCGAAGCGCCCTGCGCCCAGGGCGGTGACGTCGGTGTTCTTCCAGTCCTCGTCCCGGCGGGTGGGGAAGCCGCGGGCCGCGAAGCGCTCCATGGCGCTGCCCCGCAGCTTGTTCATCCACGGCAGATCGGCGCCGGCCAGGCGCGAGCAGCTGCGGTCGAGGACCTGGCGGTAGTGGTCCGCCGCGGGTGTGGAGGTGTTCATGCGCCCCTCCTACACGGCCTGCGCGGCGGCGCGCTCGAGCCCAGCCTCGCCCAGCAGCTTGGCGTAGCCCTGCTCCTCGAGCTCCCGGGCCAGCTCTTCGCCGCCGGATCGCACGATGCGGCCCTGGGCCAGCACGTGGATGTGGTCGGGCACCAGATAGTCCAGCAGACGCTGGTAGTGGGTGATGACCACCATGCCCCGGTCAGGGCTGCGCAGGGCGTTGACCCCCTGAGCCACCTGCCGCAGAGCGTCGATGTCCAGACCCGAGTCGGTCTCGTCCAGCACGGCCAGGCTGGGCTGCAGCAGCGCCATCTGGAAGACCTCGTTGCGCTTCTTCTCGCCGCCGCTGAAGCCCTCGTTCAGGGAGCGCTGCAGGAGGGCCTCGTCCATCTTCACCAGCTTCATGGCGCTGCGGGCCTCGGTCAGGAAGTCGAAGGCGTCCAGAGGCGTCTGTCCCCGGTGCTCTCGCACGGCGTTGACCGCGGCCTTGAGGAAGCTGGCGGTGGACACGCCCGGGATCTCCACCGGGTACTGGAAGCTCATGAACACGCCCTCGCGGGCGCGCTCCTCGACCTCCAGCTCCAGCAGATCCCGCCCCTTGAAGCGGATGCTCCCAGAGGTCACCTGGTAGTCGGGGTGCCCGGCGATCACCTTGGCCAGGGTGCTCTTGCCCGATCCATTGGGGCCCATGATGGCGTGCACCTCGCCGGCCTTCACCGTCAGGCTCAGGCCCTCGAGGATCTCCTGGCCGTCGATGGCCACATGCAGGTCCTTGATCTCCAACATCGCTTCGCCTCGCTTGTGTTCGTTGTGTCCCATGGTTCGCTCCCTCAGCCCACCGAGCCTTCGAGGGTGACGCCCAGCAGCTTGCGCGCCTCGACGGCGAACTCCATGGGCAGCTCCTCGAGGACCTCCCTGGCGAAGCCGTTGACCACCATGCTGACCGCGTCGTCGGTGCTCAGGCCGCGCTGGCGCAGGTAGAAGAGCTGGTCCTCGCCGATGCGGCTGGTGCTGGCCTCGTGCTCGAGCTGAGCCGACGCGTTGTGGACGTTGACGTAGGGGAAGGTGTGGGCCCCGCACTGGTCTCCCAGCAGCAGGGAGTCACACTGGGTGTAGTTCCGGGCGCCCGCCGCACGCTTGTCCACATGCACCAGGCCCCGGTAGGTGTTGTCGCTGCGGCCCGCCGAGATGCCCTTGGAGATGATGGTGGAGCGGGTGTCGCGCCCGATGTGGATCATCTTGGTGCCGGTGTCGGCCTGCTGGCGGTTGTTGGTGACCGCCACCGAGTAGAACTCGCCCACCGCGCCGTCACCCTGCAGGATGCAAGAGGGGTACTTCCAGGTGATGGCCGATCCGGTCTCCACCTGAGTCCAGCTGACCCGGGCACCCGCCATCACCCGGGCCCGCTTGGTGACCAGGTTGTAGATTCCGCCCACGCCGTTCACGTCCCCCGGGTACCAGTTCTGGACCGTGGAGTACTTGATGGTGGCGCCTTCTTCGGCCACCAGCTCCACCACGGCGGCGTGCAGCTGGTTCTCGTCCCGCTGGGGCGCGGTGCAGCCCTCGAGGTAGCTGACGTAGCTGCCGGGGGCGGCCACGATGAGGGTGCGCTCGAACTGCCCCGTGTTGGCGGCGTTGATGCGGAAGTAGGTGGAGAGCTCCACCGGGCTGCGCACGCCAGGGGGGATGTAGACGAAGCTGCCGTCGGTGAAGACCGCCGAGTTCAGGGCGGCGTAGTAGTTGTCCCGGCTGGGGACCACCGAGCCCAGGTACTTCTTGACCAGCTCGGGGTGCTCACGGACCGCCTCGGAGAAGGACATGAAGAGCACGCCGACCTTGGTGAGCTCGGTCTTGAGGGTGGTGGCCACCGACACCGAGTCGAACACGGCGTCCACGGCCACGCCGGCCATGAGCTTCTGCTCGTCCAGCGGGATGCCCAGCTTGTCGAAGGTGGCCCGGATCTCGGGGTCCATGTCGTCCAGGCTGTCGAGTTGGACCTTCTTCTTGGGGGCGGCGTAGTAGGAGATGGACTGGTAGTCGATGGGAGCCAGCTCGAGGTGGGCCCAGCTGGGCTCGGCCATGGTCAGCCAGTGGCGGTAGGCCTCGAGGCGCCAGTCGAGCAGCCAGGCGGGCTCGCCCTTCTTCGCGGAGATGAGCCGGATGACGTCCTCGGACAGGCCCGGAGGCACGATGTCCTGCTCCACGTCGGTGACGAAGCCGTACTTGTAGTCACCGCCGACAAGGTCCTCGACGGCGGGCTTGGTGACGGGCTCGTTGGCGTTCATGCCGATGCCTCCAGCAAGGGGACGGGGCGCTGCCGCTCGAGCAGGCGCCCCAGGGTCTCTTCGGAGCCCAGCAGGTCGGCGAGTGTCACCCCAGCCAGGAGCTGGCCCAGCACGCTGTCCAGGGAGCCCCACAGCACGCGGAGGGTGCAGCCGTCTTCGTGCACGCAGCCGTCGCTGGACGTGTCCGAGCAGGGCTGCTGCAGGACGGTGTCTCCCTCGACTCCCGCCAGGATCTCCCGCAGGGTGATGAGCTCGGGCGGGCGCACCAGCCGGTAGCCGCCGTGGGCGCCGCGGAAGCCGCGCACCAGGCCCACCTGCCGCAGCTGGCGCATGATCTTGGCGACGTGAGCCTGGCCCAGGCTCTCCTCCGCCGCGATCTCGGGGATGCCGAGCGGTCCCGAGGCCCCGGTGCGCTCGTGGCGCGCCAGCTGCATCAGGCACCGCAGTCCATATTCTTCGCTTGCTGACAATCTCATGGACCCAAGCTTCGCAATCCATACACTCAGGTCAAGATTGAGAAGGGGCGGTGGTATCGAGGGCTACGCGCAGCGTGCTACGAGGTGGATCGGAGGTAGGTCATGGCCCGCAAGAAACACACGAAGGTGGACGCGAGCGCTGCACCGAGCGCCGGCTTCGGCGGGCTGGGTTCCCTGCTCCAGGCCAGCGGGCTCGAGGCCGCGGTTCCTGCTGCGGGGCCTGTTGCGGCGACGGCTGCGGGGCCTGTTGCGGCGACGGCTGCGGGGCCCGCGGCCGCCAAGCCCGGACGTGTGGTCCTGCGCCGCGAAAAGAAGGGACGGGGCGGCAAGACCGTCACCACCCTGACCCGTCACGGGCTGTCCCCCGCGGCCCTGGCGCCTCTGGCCAAGGGCCTGCGCAAGGCCCTGGGCTGCGGCGCCACCGTCGAAGACGACGTGGTGGTGCTGCAAGGCGACCAGCGCGACCGGGCCGCGGACCTGCTGGAGGCCGAGGGCTGGCGGGTGGTGCGGGGCTGATCCCGGCGGCAGGCCCTACTCTCGGGGTTCGTGAGCGACCTGGAGCCGTGGAGCGCTCACCAAAGGGGGGGGCAGTGGCCGGCGCCGAGCGGGGCGCATCACCACGAACACGGGGAGTGCTCGGCACCTGCCGGGTTCGCAGTGACCGCTGGGCCGGGACATCACCACGAACACGGGGAGTGCTCGGCACCTGCCGTGTTCGTGGGCTAGAATCGCTCCATGCATGTGCTGGTCAACGCGCTGCTCATCCTGGCCTGCCACCCCCAGGTGGCGGTGCCGGTGGACTCCGAGCCGACCCCCGAGGCGGACACCGACACCGACACCGACACCGACGCCGACACCGACGCCGACGCCGAGCCCCCTGCCCTGACCCTGCGCACGGACTTCGACAGCGGCAGCCTGGGGCCCTGGAGCATCCGGGGAGACACCGTCACCGCGAGCCTGAACACCGTCACCATGGCCAACACGGGCGATGTCTACGCCTACTGGATGTTCTTCGAGCTCGGGGGCGCCCTGGGCCGCGAGGTGGCGGTCGAACTCCGGGGGGTGGACGGCAACCCCTTCTTCGGCGAGCACCCCGAGGAAAACCAGGTGGTCTACTCCTGCGACGGCAGCACCTGGGAGCGCGTCACGGACCACAGCACCAGCCCCCTGGCCGGGGGCACCCACCGCTTCTCCCACAGCTACCCCTGCGACCGACCGCGCATCGCCACCTTCTTCCCCTTCCCCTACGAGCAGCTGGACAGCTGGACCCGCACGACGGGGAAGAACCCTCTGGCCAGCCTCCGCATCCTGGGCCAGAGCGCCCAGGGCCGCGACATCCACGAGCTGACCATCACCAACAGCGACGTGCCCGACGGGGGCAAGCGCACGGTCTTCATCCTTGGGCGCCAGCACGCCGGCGAGACCGCCGGCTCCTACGAACTCACAGGCCTAGTAGACTTCCTGCTCTCGGGCCAGCCCGAGGCCCAGCCCCTGCTGGACGACCTGATCTGGCGGGTGGTGCCCATGCTGAATCCCGACGGGGCGGCCCTGGGCCACTCCCGCGCCACCTCCCTGCTGCGGGACCCCAACGCCGACTGGGCCAACGACAGCTCGGTCGAGGTCAACATCGTGCGCGCACACCTCGAGGCCCTGGCGCTGGAGCCTGGGCTCGACATGGTGCTGGACTGGCACAATCAGGTGAACGACGAGCGCTGGTACGACTACGTCTACTCGCCGAGCGGAAACACCTTCTTCCCGGTGCTCTCAGGGTGGACCAGCTTCGACGAGCAGCTGGCCTCGGGCCCCTCGAGCTGCACTGCCAGCGACTGTTCGTTCCGCGGCTGGGCCATGACCCACGTGCTGGACGATCCCATGTTCGTGCTCGAGCCCAGCCCCCACCAGGTCCACTGGACCATCGCCAGCCTGCAGGAGCAAGGTCGCCTCACCGCCCAGGCCATCGGCGGGTGGTTCCAGCGCTAGCTGACGTCGGCCCCCGACGCGTCCCGCCGCAGCCCTGAGTGGTAGAGCCAGCGTCCACCCACCCGCCGGAACAGGCTGCGCTCGGCCATCACAGTGGCGCCCTGTGCCGACGAGAGCTGTGCCCTGAAGTCCACCATGCCTCGCTCGCCCTGGACCTGGGACTCCATGACCTCGAGGCCGTCGAAGCTGGCGGCGTCGCAGAAGGCCTGGACCTCGGCCCGCCAGCGGGCGGTGTCGGCCTCGAAGTGCGGCCCGCTGGGATCGGTGGTGCGCAGGATGTGATCCACCAGGCCCAGGGCGTAGGCAGCGTAGCGGCTGCGCATCAGCGCCTCGGGGCTCGCCGCGGGATCGCCCTGGTGCACCCGCTGGCAGCACTTCTTGTACTTGCGACCGCTGTCGCAGGGGCAGGGATCGTTGGGGCCCGGCAGTGCCATGGGGCTAGCTCTCCAGTGCTTGGGACACAACCCTGTATCCGACCCCCCACACGGTGGTGAGGTGCCTTCGTGTGACCTCTCCGCCAGGCGGTGGGTGTGGAGCCCTGGAACCTGTCCCCACGGCGGCCATAGCCCTCACAGCTCGAACAGCGCGCCAGCCATGCCTGAGCAGCCACCACCGCGCATCCCACAGCGGCTCCCCCCAGCGCCGGGTTGCGGAAGCGGCTACCTCGCGTCGCGCAAGACCGACGCCAGGGCGGCCAGCGTGCGCTCCAGGTTCGCCATCGCCTCATCCTCGGCGTCACCCCAGGCCCAGAACGAAAGCATCAGCTGACAACCGAGCTGATCCTCGGCGGCGCCGGGCAGGGCCGTGAATCGCACGGGGACGATGGTCAGGCCGGCCACGCCCCAGTCGAAGCCTTCGTCCTCCTGCGAGAGGGCGAGGGCGAGCCTGTCCGTGAAGGCGTGCACCCGGACGGTGTCTGTGTTCAGGGTCAGCTCGCGGAACAGGAGCATCAGCCGCCCCGAGCACTGCAGGGCCTTGGCGACGCCGGCGTGTTCGTTGGCCGTGGGTCCACAGAAAGCGCAGTCGTTGGTCTCGAGCTCGGACTCCGATCCGTTGAGCCACTCGAGCAAGCGGTAGAACGTCTCTATCGCCGGGTGGCGTTCCCATCCGCGGAAGTCCTCGAGGCCGGCACGGATCAGCCCAGGCTCCCGCCGGAGGTCGTAGTACCGATGAGCGCTATCCGACCGAGACACGCTCCACGGATGAGATCGGACGACGAGCGAGCCCGGATCGCGGTGTTCGAAGACATGCATGCGGTTCCTGTGCTGGGCGGGCTCGGAGCGGTGCCGCAGCTCCCCCATCCGCTCGGTCGGTCACCGTCGTCGCAGGCGACGAGCAGCGCGAGAGCGAGAAGGACACGAACCTCAGCCGTTCCCCGGAGGACGGTGTGTCCCCCGCGGAGTCTACTTCCTGCGCCGCTTCTTCTTCGTCGCCATGCTGCGTACGTTCGCGGAGTTGCGGAATCCGGGCTTGGCCGCGAAGTCCGTCTGCCGGGACGGCGCGGCGTTGCCGTGGCCGGTGGGGGCCATGATCTGCGACCTGCCGGAGGACGGCTGGGTCGCCTTGCCGGCGGCCGTGTCATCCGTCTTCTCGTTGATCTCTTCCGTGGACATCGTGGTCTCCCTGTCTTCTCCGCTGACTATCGCGCTGGGGCCGTTCGTGTCGCCGGACGCCTATCTGGACGAAGACGCTGGGGACCGGGGGGCGAGGCCTCTTCGGAGGCACCCTCTCCACGGGGGGAGAGGGAAAGCCTTCTTCCTAGGGCACGAACCGATACCCGACGCCCCACACCGTGGTGAGGTGCCGTCGTGTGACCTCTTCGCCAAGCTTCTGCCGCAGGCTGGAGACGAAGTTGTCCACGGTGCGCTCGGTGCCCACGTAGTCGCGGCCCCACACCCCAGCGAGGATCTGCTCCCGGGACAGCACCCGCTCGGGGCGCAGCAGGAAGAAGCGCAGCAGCTCCACCTCGCGGGGCTTGAGGTCCACCTCGCGACCCTCCACCCGCACCACATGGGTCTCGGGCTCGAGCTCGATCACTCCGGCGCGCAGCACCTCGACGACCTCGGTCTGCAGGGCCTGAGCCACGCGCAGGGTGGCGCGCACCCGCGCCTGCAGCTCGGCGATGCTGAAGGGCTTGGTCACGTAGTCGTTGGCCCCGAGATCGAGGCCGCGGATCTTGTCCTGCTCAGAGCCCAGGGCGGTCAGCACCACCACGGGCAGGAGGGCGTCGTCGACGCGGATGCGGCGCAGGATCTCCAGGCCGTCCACCCCAGGCAGGTTCAGGTCGAGCACCACCAGGTCCGGGCGCTCCCGCTCGAGCTCCGCCAGGCCGCGGTGGCCGTCGTTGGCCGTGCGCACCCGATAGCCCTCCCGGCGCAGGTTCATGGTCAGGCCCATGAGCAGGCTGGGATCGTCCTCGATGATCAGGATGGTCTCGCTCATCGTCTCATCCCTCCGGCACCTCGAGGGCCCGCTCGCCCGGGATCACGGGCAGGTCCACGGTGAAGCGGGCGCCATGGCCCACGCGGCTGTCGAGCCGGATGGTGCCCCGGTGGGCCTTGACCACGTGCCGCGCCATGGCCAGGCCCAGCCCGTGGCCCGCCAAGGTGCGGGTCTCCCGCACGGCGTCGCCCCGGTAGAACTTGTCGAAGACCCGCCGCAGCTCGGACCGGGGGATGCCCGGGCCGTGGTCCTCGACGTCGATCAGAGCCCGCTTGCCGTCGGAGCGCACCCGGATGATGAGCACACCACCCGAGCCGCCGTACTTGACGGCATTGCGCATCAGGTTGAGCAGGGTCTCGACCACCGCGTTGCGGTCCGCGAGCACCGCGGGCGAGGGCTCGCAGATCTCGAGCTCCACCTCCACGCCGCTCTCGCGGATCTGGCTCTCCATCTGGGCCAGGGCCTCGGCCACCAGGGTGTCGGCCCGCTCGGGGCGCAGCTCGTAGAGCTTGCGGCCCGCCTCCATGCGGCCCCAGGTGAGCAGCCGCTCGATCACCCTGGTGAGCCGGGAGGTCTCCGACGAGATGGCCGCCAGGCACTGCCGCCGCTCGTCCTCGTCCATCTCCCCGGCCTCGAGCGTGTCCACGAACAGCCGGATGCTGGCCAGGGGGGTGCGCAGCTCGTGGCTGACCTTGGAGACGAAGTCGGTCTGCAGCTGACGCTCCCGGTAGGCCCGATGCAGCGCCACGGCGCCGATGATCATGCCCGTGAGCATGAGCAGCGAGAAGTTGATCACCAGCACGCCTGAGGCGATGTCCCAGCCGCTGCGCTGGGTGATCAGGATGGTGATGCCCACCGCCGAGAGCACGACGGAGGACACCACTGCGATGGTGATGAGGGTGGGGGTGACCTTCACCAGGAAGGTCTATCCCAGCCGAGCCAGCCGGTGATGGGAGAGCCCCCTGGACGGTGAAGCTTCGATGACAACGAGGGGATCAGCCCAGCTTCAACAGCCGCCGGGCGTTGCCCTCGCGCAGGCCCGCCCACTGAGCGGCGCTCAGAGCGGGGATCTCCCCGTACTTGCGGGCGATCCAGGGCAGCTCCAGGCGGGGCAGCTGCCGCAGCCAGGCGCTGGGCAGGGTGACGGGAAAGTCCGAGCCGAACAGCAGTCGATCCCCAAGGCCTGCGGCCATCAGGGTGGCCAGGACCTGGATCCGCATGAGCTTGGGGTAGGTGCCCAAGGCCGCCAGATCGATCCACACCTTGGGGTGCCAGAAGGCGACGGTGGCCAGGGTCTCGGTCCATGGGGCGCCGGCGTGGGCCGCGATGACCGTGAGCTCGGGGTAGCGCAGCACCACCTCGTCGAGCTGGAAGGGGTGGCCCAGCCGCTGGGCCACCGTGGGGATCACCGAGCCCAGGTGGATGAGCAGGGGAAGATCGTGCTCGATGCAGGCTTCGTACAGAGGAAAGCAGGCCGGGTCGGTGATGTCCACGTAGCCGAACTCGCCGATGCCCAAGAACCCGTGGACCTCCACACAGCGGCGCACCGCGCCGGCGATGTCCTTCTCGTGGAAGGGATCGACCATGCCGAAGCCGATGAAGCGATCCGGGTGGGCCGACACCAGGGCGGCGTGGCGGTCGTTGTCGTGGCGGAAGCCGGCACAGGGCGGGCTGGCCAAGACAACGCTGCGCTCGATGCCGCCCCGATCCATGTCGGCCAACAGCGCCGCCACTGGCGGTTCTTCGCCCAGGGCCACGGGCCCCTGCTCGAGGAAGCGCATGATCCGCGGGTCCACCACATCGGCCCGACAGGAGAGGTGGGTGTGAATGTCGATGACGCCCATGGAACGTTCCCTTCAGCCCCGGCTGTTGCGACGGGGGAGCGTGAACCAGACGGTGGTCCCCTTGCCCATCTCCGACTCGATCCAGATCCGCCCCCCGTGGTCCTGCACAGCCTTCTTGCAGATGGCCAGGCCGATGCCCGTGCCCTCCACCTCGTCTCGCTGGGGACCCCGGGTGAACATCTCGAACAGGCAGTCCAGGTAGGCCGTGGGGATGCCGGGGCCACGGTCGCGTACGCAGAAAATCCAATCGTCGCCCCGGGACTCGGCGCCCACGAAGACCCGAGGGCGGGTGCCGCCGCTGAACTTGACGGCGTTCGAGACCAGGTTGCGGAGTAGCTGCTCGATGAGAGGCCGGTAGCCCTGGACCGTCGGGAGCATGCCCCGGTCCACGATGGCGCCGGAGTCTTGCAGCTCGCGCTCCACGAGCTCGAGGACGAAGCTGGTGTCGACGGGCCCGAGGGCGCTCTCGCCTCGACCCAGGCGGGCGTAGACCAGCAGATCCTCGATCAGCTCGTTCATACGCTGGGCCCCGAAGCCGATCTGGCCGAGGGCATGACGGGCGTCGGGCTCGAGCTGACCTTGGCAGCAGGTGCCCAGCAGCTCGGCATAGCCGGACACCAGGTGCAGAGGCTGGCGCAAGTCGTGGGACACCGCTGTGGCAAAACGATCGAGCTCTGCGTTGGAGCGCATCAGCTCGGCCTTGATGCGCGCATGTTCGCAGGCGTAGCGCAGGGAGCGCTCGAGGTGATCGGCGTCCACGCTCTCGCGCACCAGGAAGTCGGCCACGCCCGCGCGCATGCAGGCTATATCGTCGCCGCGGTCGGCCACCGCCGCCAGCGCCAGGAAGGCGCCCTCGAAGCCGCGCCGTCGCAAGCGCTGCACCAGGGCGTGGCCATGATCCTGGCCCAGGCCTCCGTCGAGCAGCACCACGTCGAAGCACCGCTCGGCCGCGGCGGCAGCGGCAGCGGCAGCGTCGCGGACCCGCTCCACCCTGTGACGGGGTGGATCGAAGGCCAACAAGAGCGCGGTGGCGGACGCGGCGTCCCCATCGTCGTGGGACACCAACAGGACGCGCACGACGGGCGGGACCGAGGGGGCCATAGAGTGCTTCGTTGCCGAGCGATTCCCCTCCTATGGCAACCGCTGGCCGCAGTCCATGCCCAAAGCTGCATTCGACCCAAGCCCGGCTACGCCGCGCCCATCGCACACCGCTGCTGCGCCAACCACGACATCTGCACAAAAAAGGCGAGGTGATCACCGCCCACAAAAGGTGTATGTCCAGCACGATGGCCAAGCTCACCTCCCACCCCCCGCTGCGCGCGCTGGCGCTGGCCCTAGGCAGCGCGCTGGTGCTGGGGCTGCTGCTGGGCCAGGGCAACGAGCTGTGGCTGCCCCCCGCCCTGCAAGAGCTGGGGCACCCCCTGTACCGGGTGGCCTTCTGGATCACCCTGCCTGCCCAGTGGCTGGTGCTGCTGGTGCTGCCCCAGACCGACCACCACACGCCCGCACCCAACGTCCCTGCGGCGGCCGTCATCACAGGCCTGAGCCTGGGCCTGGCCTGGCTGGCCCTCTCCACCAGCCCCAAGGGCAGGCCGGAGCCCGAGGAGCCCGAGCCCAGCCGGCGCGATCTCCTGGGCACCATCGCCGTGGGCCTGGGCGGGGCGACGATGCTGAGCGGCCTGGGGTTTGGCCTCTGGGGCGTGCTCATCGAGCCCGCCCGCCTGAAGCTCCGGCGCTACACGGTGCCCATCCGCGGCCTGCCTGCCTGGGCCGAGGGCCTGCAGATCGTCCAGCTGAGCGACACCCACTACGGCCCCTATGTGCCCATGACGCACCTCCGACGGGCCGTGGCCATGGCCAACGGCCTCGGCGCCGACCTGGTGGCCCTGACCGGCGACTACGTACACCGCACAGCCCGCGCCATCCCCGACGGCATCGGGGTGCTCTGCGGGCTCGAGGCCCGCCTGGGGCGGGTCGCCGTGCTGGGCAACCACGACCACTGGGAGGGCGCGGAGGCCTGCTGGGACGCCTTCAGCCGCGGCGACGTGCGGTGCATCGACCGCCAGCATGTCTACCTGGGGCCCGACGGCCTGCACGATGAACACGGCCCCGACCGCCTCTGCCTGGCCGGCCTGGGCGACCTGTGGGAAGCCCCGCACCCGCCCCAAGAGGCCCTGGTGGGCGTGCCGGCCGACACCCCGCGCATCGTGCTCTCCCACAACCCCGACTACGCCGAGAAGATCCCAGAGGACCTGCGGGTGGACCTGATGCTGTCCGGCCACACCCACGGCGGCCAGGTCTTCGTCCCGGGCAAGGGCACCCCCAAGGTGCCCTCCAACTACGGCCAGTGGTACGCAGGCGGTGTGTGCCAGGGACCCCACTGCCCCGTGGTGGTCAGCCGCGGCGTGGGCATGGCCTATCTGCCCGTGCGCATCGGGGTGCCCCCCGAGATCGTGCTGGTCACCCTGACCCGAGCCCCGGAGCCGACGTGACGCCCCTGCCTGTGTCCCCAGTGCCCTGCCTGAGCGACAACTACGCCTGGTGCTTCGCCACCGGGGAGGGTGAGGCCGCCGTGGTGGACCCGGGAGCGGCCGAGCCCGTGCAGCGCTGGCTCGCCCTGCAGGGACTGCGCCTGCGGACCATCCTGCTGACCCATCACCACGGGGACCACACCGGGGGCGCATGGGGCCTCCACCAGTCCACGGGAGCTTCCATCGTAGGCGCCAGCGCCGATGAGCACAGGCTGCCGCCGCTGGACTGGGCGGTGCAGGAGGGAGACCGGCTCGAGCTCGGGCTCCACCGCGCGCGGGTGCTGGCGGTCCCGGGCCACACCAGCGGCCACATCGCCTTCGTCGTGGGCGACGTGCTCTTCGCCGGCGATGCGCTGTTCGCCTACGGCTGCGGCCGCGTCTTCGAGGGCAGCATGGCCCAGATGTGGGCCAGCCTGGACCGCCTGCGGCAGATCCCAGACGCCGCTCGCCTGTGCTGCGGCCATGAGTACACCAGCGCCAACCTGCGCTTCGCCCGCCACCTCGAGCCCGAGCGAGACGAGCTGATCGACGCCGCGGTGCGCTGCATCGGCCAGCGCCAGCAGGGGCTGCCCACCCTGCCTGCGTCCATGGACGAGCAGCGGGCCCTCAACCCCTTCCTGCGCTGCGACGAGCCCGAGCTGCAGGCAGTCCTGGGGCTCGAGGGGTTGAGCCCCTCTGAGGTCTTCGCCCACATCCGGGGCCGCAAGGACGCCTTCTAAGGCGCGGCCTGATCCGGCGTCGGGGCCGCTCCGAACAGGGCCTTGCAGTCCGCCAGCACGTCGGCCGGGTGGGTGCCAACGCTCACGTCGTCATAGCGCAGCACCTGCTGACCCTGGGCGTCCAGCACCACGGTGATGCGCGAGGGCATAGGCGAGAGCTTGCCTGAGACCGCACCGTAGTGCAGCGCCAGCGCCTTGTCCTCGTCGGACCACAGGGGGAACTGGAAGCCCTCGTGCTGGGACCACTCACGGTTCTTCTCGGGCTTGGCGAAGCTCACGCCCACGATGCCCACACCCAGGCTCTCGAACTCACCCCAGAGGTCGCGGTACCCGCAACCCTCTTTGGTTCAACCGGGTGTCCCGGCCATGGGGTAGAACCAGAGCACCTGGGGGTGGCCCAACAGATCGGCTCCGGTGCGCTCGTGGCCGAGCTGATCGGCCACCGCGAACTCTGGCAGGCCCAGGGCCTCGGCAGGTCGGCTGCCCACCAGGACGACGCCATCGGCGCTGGTGGCGGGCACAGCCGACTCGGCGCTCACGGAGCAACCGACCAGCGCCATGACTCCGAAAAACGCAAAGGAACGCATGAAGACCTCCCGCCGCTCTCTACCAAGGGATGGGCTCGCCGTCGCGGAAGAAGCACCCAGAGGGGCCATCTGGCGGCAAGGTGGCCGCGGCGACGATGCCGAAGGCGCCTTGCTCGAGGCTGCGTGCGGCCTTGGGCCCGCCCATGTCGGTGCGGACCCAGCCGGGACAGACCGCGTTCACCTTCACGCCGCGGTCGGCCAGCTCCACCGCCAGCACCCGGGTCAGGGCATTCAGGGCGGCCTTGGACAGCCGATAGCCGGCGTAGCGGCCCTGCATGTCGTCCAGCTGGCCCATACCCGAGGACACGTTGACGATGGTCCCACCAGCCCCCATCAGCGGGACCAGCGCCTGGCAGACCCGCAGGGGACCCAGGGTGTTGGTCGCGAAGGTGGAGAGGACCAGCTCGGGACGCACCTCCAGGGCGGCATCGGAGCCTTCCTGCGCGGTCTCGAGGAAGACCCCGGCGTTGTTCACCAGCACGTCCAGGCGCCCGTACTGCTGCTCCAGCCACCCCGCGAGCCCCGCAGCGTCCGCGGGGCTCGTCACGTCCAACACGACGCTGCTGACGTCCAGGCCTTCGTCCCGCAGCTGAGACGCAGCCTCCATGCCGCGTTCGGCATCCCGCGAGGTGAGCACCACGGCATAGCCGCGCTGCGCCAGCTCGCGGCAGGTCTGGAGCCCCAGGCCCCGGTTGCCGCCCGTGACCACGGCGACGGGTCGTTGCTTCTTCATGTCGACCTCCGCCCCCAAGCTGCGCAGGGCGAGGCAGAGGTCAAGGCAGACCCCCACCAGCGGGGGCGTCAGGCCGCGGGCCGTATGGGTGCTCACCGCGCCGAGGCGGTGGTCAGGGCGCCTCGAGCTTGGCCGCGGACTTCTCGAAGTCGGCTCGCACCGACGGGTCGACCGCCGAGGCCGCTTTTTCCCGCAGGATGGGCGCCACCGACATGTCGCCAAGCTCCACCAGCGCCTTGGCCGCGTCACGGGCCACGTGGGTATTGCTGTCGTCCAATGCCCCGATCAGCGCGTCGCGGTCCATGGGCATGACGGTGTCGCGCATGGCCTTGACGACGGCCTTGCGCACTGACTCGTTGCCCGAGGCCAGGGCCTGGTGGACCCGGGGCCGCAGATCGGGGTTGGCCAAGCGGGTGATGCTCTTCCAGGCCTGCTCGACCACCGCGGGCTCGCCGTGGGTGACGCCGTGCTCCACCAGCCAGGGCTCGCCCTCGGAGTATCCGAGCTTGCCCACGATGATCACGGCCTTGCGCGCGATGGTCGCGTCGCTGTCGGCCATGGCCTTGACCACCACGGACGCAGAGGCCTGGCCCAGGTCCTTCTCGATGACCCCCAAGGCGTAGGCCCGGTTGGAGGAGACGGCGTCGGTCAGGGCCATGTGCTCGGCGGCCCCGGCCAGCCCAGGGGCCTGCATGTCCCGCAAGGCCTCGAGGGCCGCCTTGCGGAGCTCCGGGGCGGCGTCGGAGGCGGCCGCGGCCACCAGCACGTCCTGCCGATCCACCAGGCCGCGCCGGGCCATGTACTCGACACACTCGACGCGCAGCGCGAGCTCGGGCCGCTCCAGGCAGGCCACCAGCTGGTCGTCGGTGGCCTTCTTGGGGACGAAGTCGGCGGCGATGGCAGGGCCGGCCAGGACGAAGAAGCCGAGGACGAAGATGGACGAAGAGCGCATGGAACCTCCTGCTCGCACAAGCCAGCCCTATCGCCCAGCTTGCGGGAGGCCAAGCCGTGCATCGGCCGATCCGCACGGACGCGCTAAAGACCCTTGGTCCTCCACGCCCAGGCAGCTCGCCATCTCTCTTCGAAGCCCCATCCTGGCCGCGGCGCTCGTCGGCTGCTCCACCAGCGCGCCGGGGTCCCCTCCCCAGGGCAGCATCCACGAGCGCATGGAGCGCTACGAGCAGGCCCTGACCGAGGGGCCGAGCAGCATCGAGGACAAGCTCGCCGCCTGCCGCAGCCTGGGCGACCCAGACCTGGCCGGAGACTGCGCCCACGCCGTAGTGCACCGGGCCGTGATGCGCAGCGATGGCGATCCTGCCGTGCTCTGCCCCCAGGTGCCCCCAGGCCTGTGGCGGGCCGAGTGCTGGTTCGAGGCGGCCGAGACCACCGCGCGAAAGGACAAGAAGCGCGCCATCGAGCTGTGCGATCTCGCCGAGCCCTTCCGCGAAGACTGCCGGCAGCACCTCTGGCAGGGCCAGCTCAAGAGGATGGTGGACCGCACGGGGCCCCGGCACTTCGCCCAGCAGCTCGAGCGGGCCCAGGCCCTGCACGACCTCTGGGCCAGGCTGCTGCACGACGATCCGGAGCAGAGCTTCCGGTTCTGGCGCCGCTTCTACCAGGCCGGGCTGGGGGGCATGGTCCCCCTGGATCTGGCGGTCTGCGACGATCTCCCCGACCTCCACCGGGAGCGCTGCATCGACGCGGGCAGCGCCACATGGATCGGCCACCTCGAGCAGGCCATCCTGGACCCCAAGAAAGAACGGATCGTCTGCACCAGCGCGGAGCTGGGCGATCTGGTTCAGGCCTGGGCCGTCATGGGGCCTCCCGTTGCGGCCCTGTCCCACCCGCGGCTGGAGCTGGCGGCCCAGGAGTTCCAGCAGAACAGCTGCCTGCTGCTGGAGCCCGGAAGCAACCAACCCTGAGCGGTGTTGACGCCGCCGCTGCAGTGACTAACGGTTGCGGCCGGACACCCAATCCCTGCATCGACTCGCAGACCACACGGAGCGACTCGAGATGATCTCTACGAGCAACCTGGGCAAGACCTATGGCCCACTCCACGCCGTCCAAGGGGTCACGCTGGAGATCCAGCGTGGCGAGGTGGTGGGCTTGCTGGGCCAGAACGGCGCCGGCAAGACCACCATCATGAAGATGATCACCGGCTTCCTCGAGCCCAGCGCCGGCACCGTGCTGCTGGACGGCGTGGACGTGCTCGAGGACCGAATCGGCGTACAGCGGCGCATCGGCTACCTGCCCGAGAACGCCCCCCTGTACCCGGAGATGCTGGTGCAGGACTACCTGCTGTGGATGGCCTCCCTGCGCGGCATCCCCGAGCCGGATCAGGCCGCGGCGGTGATCCGAGCCGCCCGGGCCACGGGGCTCGAGGGCCACATGCTGCGCCCCATCGGCCAGCTGTCCAAGGGCTACCGCCAGCGGGTGGGCATCGCTCAGGCCATCGTGCACCAGCCCGAGGTGCTGATCTTCGATGAGCCCACCAACGGGCTCGATCCCGTGCAGATCGAGTCCATCCGCGAGCTGATCCGCAGCCTGGCCCACACCAGCACCGTGCTCATCTCCACCCACATCCTGCAGGAGGTCGAGGCGGTCTGCGACCGCGTGCTGGTGCTCATCGACGGCCGGCTGGTCGCCGACGGGCCCCTGGACAGCCTGCGGGCCAGCCGAGTGGTGCTGCTGTCGGTGGCCGAAGGCGACGCAGACGTGCCCCGCGAGCTGGCGGGCATCGACGGCGTGGTCGAGGTCCTGCGGCGCGGGCCCGACGAGAGCCTGCCCGGCTTCACCCAGTGGGCTGTGCACTACCAGAGCGACCTGCCCCCCACCCCGGCCATCGTGCGCGCCGCGGTGCAGGCGGGCTGGACCGTCGGCGCCGCCGCCCCCGAGCGCATCAGCCTGCAGGCGGCCTTCCAGCGGCTGCAGGCCGAGGTGGCCATGGAGCGCCGCACCGTGAGCGGCTTGGTCCAGAAGGGGGTGCGCCCATGAACGCCGTGCTCACCATCGCGCGCAAGGAAGCGCGGGCCCTGTTCCTCTCCCCCGTGGCCGTGTTGTTCCTGGGGGTGTTCCTCTTCGTCACCGAGTTCTCTTTCTTCACCCTCAACGGCTTCTTCGCGCGCAACCTGGCCGACGTGCGGCCGCTGTTCGCGGGCATGCCCCTGCTGCTCATCCTGCTGGTCGCCGCCATCACCATGCGGCAGTGGGCCGAGGAGCGGAAGATGGGCACCCTCGAGGTGCTGCTCACCCTGCCCGTCCGCACCCACGAGTGGGTCCTGGGCAAGTTCCTGGCCGGCCTGCTGCTGGTGGCCCTGGGCCTGGCGCTCACCCTGCCCATCCCCCTGAGCGTCTCCTGGCTGGGGGCCCTGGACTGGGGGCCAGTGCTCGGCGGCTACACCGGCGCCCTGCTGCTGGCCTCGGCCTACCTGGCCCTGGGGCTGTGCGTCAGCGCCAGCACCGACAACCAGGTGGTGGCCCTGATGGTCACCATCGTGGCCGGGGGGGCGCTCTACCTGCTGGGCAGCGACGCCCTGGTGGCCCTGATGGCCGACGACTGGGCGGCGCTGTTCCGGGGCCTGGGCACAGGCTCCCGCTTCGCCAGCATCGAGCGGGGCGTGCTCGACCTGCGGGATCTCGTCTACTACGGCAGCCTCACGGTGGTCTTCCTGGTGGCCAACGTCTACCTGCTCGAGGGCACCCGCCGGGACACCCAGAGTGCCGCGGGCGCTCGGCGCGCCTGGAGGGCCAGCATCACGGTGGCGCTGGTGGTGGCCAACGCCGGCCTGCTCAACACCTGGCTGGCGCCCGTCCCCGTGGCCCGTCTGGACCTCACCGCCGACGGCGCCTACAGCCTGAGCGAGGCCAGCAGGCAGGTGGTCCGCGGCCTGGACGAGCCCCTGGTGATCCAGGGGATCTTCTCGGAGAAGACCCACCCCAAGCTGGCGCCCCTGGCCGTGCAGGTCCAGGACTTCCTGGCGGAGTACCGGGTGCGCGGCGCGGGCAACGTCACCGTGGAGACCCTCGACCCCAGCAAGGACGAGGCGCTCGAGCGTGAGCTGGGCGAGAGCTACGGGGTGCGCAGCTACCCGTTCCGAGTCTCGGGCAGGCACGAGCAGAGCGTGGTCAACTCCTACTTCCACGTGCTGCTGCGCTACGGCGACAAGCACGAGCTGCTCACCTGGGAAGACCTGATCGACGTCGAGGTGAGCGACACCGACATCGACGTGCGCCTGAGGAACATCGAGTACGACGTCACCCGGGCCATCCGCAAGCTCAGCCAGGAGTTCACCACCACCGAGGCCCTCTTCGACCGCTACCAGGGCACGGCCACGCTGACGGCCTACGTCTCCCCCGGCACCCTGCCCGAGGACTGGGCCGAGCTGGCCCCCACCATCCGCACCGTGGCCCAGGATCTGGCCGCACGCTCCGGCGGCAAGCTCTCCCAGGCCGAGCTCGACCCCCTCGAGGATCGCGAGCTGCAGGCCACCCTCGCCGAGCAGTACGGGATCCAGCCCCTGGCCGTGGACCTGTTCGGCCGTGAGGTCTTCTACCTGGCCCTGGTGCTCGAGATGGGCGACAAGATCCAGATCGTGCAGCCCCGGGGCGGCATGTCCCAGAACGACCTCGAGACCGCCCTGGACTCCGCCATCCGTCGCGCGCTGCCGGGCAACCTCCAGACCCTGGGCGTGGTCACCGAGCACCCCGACCCCGTCCCCCAGGACCCCCGCCTGCCGCCCGAGTACCAGCAGCCCCAGCCCCAGGCCGACTACCAGTTGGTGGGCGAGCTGCTGGGCAGCGAGCTGGAGGTCCAGCAGGTGGACCTGACCCAAGGCGTGCCCCTGGGCGTCGACGTCCTGCTGGTGGCCAAGCCCGGTGCCATGGGGGCCGTGGAGCAGTTCGCCCTGGACCAGTACCTGATGCGGGGCGGCGCGGTGGTGGCCTTGGCCGGCCGCTACGCCATCAGCACCGACCAGGGCAGCCTGCTCGCCCACGAGCAGGACAGCTCCCTGCTGGACATGCTGGCCCACTGGGGGGTCCAGGTGGACGAGGGCCTGGTGATGGACCCGTACAACGCCGCCTTCCCCCTGCCTGTCGAGAAGAACGTGGGCGGCTACCGGGTCCGCACCGTCGAGTACCTGGACTACCCCTTCTTCGCCGACATCCGCCAGGACGGCTTCGCCCGTGGCCACGCGGCCCTGGCCGGCCTGCCCAATGTCACCGCGCCCTGGGCCTCGCCCCTCACCCTCGCGCAGGACCTCGAGGGCGTCCACGCCGAGGCGCTGCTCACCACCAGCGACGAGAGCTGGGTGCAACACTCAGCCAGCGTCCTGCCCGACTTCCAGGCCTACCCCCAGACCGGCTTCGGCCGCGAAGGCGAGCCCCAGGCGCGGGTGGTGGCGGCCACGGCCCAGGGTGCCTTCCCCAGCTTCTTCGCCGACCGGCCCGACCCGACCTGGGATCCGGACATCCCCCCCGGCGCCGAAGGCGAGCTCGACCGCACCGGGCGCACCATGGACAAGGCCCTTCCCGACGCGCGCCTGGCGGTGATCGGATCCTCCGAGCTGGCCTCGGACCTGATGATCTCCCTGGGCCAGCAGATGGGCGGTGAGGTGCACCGGTCCAACCTGATGCTCCTGCTCAACCTCATCGACTGGTGCACCGAGGACACCGATCTGCTGGAGATTCGCTCCGCCGGCAGCCTGGCGCGCACCCTGCGCCCGGTGGGCGAGGTCGGGATGCTGATCATCGAGGCCGTCGACGCGCTGCTCATGCTGCTGGGCCTGGTGGCCCTGGCCGTGCTGCCGCGCCTGCGCCGACGCCGCTCTCTGCTCCAGGAGGTGGGCCCATGACCCGCACCCAAGCCATCCTGCTGGGCGCTCTGGGCGTCCAGTCCCTGCTGGTGGCGGCGGCCTGGTGGCCCCGCGCCGAGGCCACAGCCCAGGCCCGGGCCATCATCGATCTGCCCGCAGACGCCATCACCCGGGTGGTGGTCGAGCGGTCGGGCGAGGGCGCCGAGCCCCTCGATCTGGTCCGTGGGCCCGACGGCTGGACCATCGCCTCGTCCCAGGGCTACCCGGCAGACGACAGCAAGGTCCACGGCCTGATCGACAGCATGCTGGACATCCAGGTGCGCCGCCCCGTGGCCACCAAGGCCGTGAACCACGACACCCTGCACGTAGGCGACCAGGACTGGGGCAAGAAGCTGCGCCTCGAGACCGAGGACCGCAGCGTGGAGCTGATCCTGGGGGCAGCCTCGGGCCAGGCCTCCCACGTGCGCCTGGCCGACTCCACCCTGGTCTACGCCGCGCGAGGCCTGAGCGAGTGGTCCATCAAGGACAGGCCCTCGAGCTACTGGGACGCCGAGCTGATCCATCTCGACCTGGACAGCGCCAGCGCCATCTCCATCGAGACCCGCGGCGGCGGCTCGGTCCAGCTGGCCCGTGGCGACGACGGCTGGACCTTCGAGGGCCCCGTGCCCACCGGCGAGATGATCGACCCCGACAAGCTCGACCGCCTGGCCGCGGCCGCCTGCACGCTGCGCCTGCGAGAGCCGGTGGGCCTCCAGGCCCTGCCCGAGCACGGCCTCGACCCTCCCGCGGCGCGGATCACCGTCACCATCAGCGAAGACGAGTCCAGCACCGAGTACAGCTACCTGCTGGGCAACACCGTGGATGGCCTGACCTACCTGCAGCGCCCCGACGACCCCTGGGTGGTCACCGTCAGCGAGTACACCGCCAAGGACCTCACCGAAGCCAGCACCCAGAGCTTGCTCCTGAGCCCGGACGACGGGCCACCCCAGGCCGGTACTGCAGGCCTGCCCCAGGGCCTACCGCCCGGGCTGGACCTCAGCGGGCTGGGGCTCTGAAGCCAGCGCGCAGCGCCGTTCACTCCCGCTCGGCCGGCGTGCCCCCCAAAGCCTTGACCGTCACCGCGGCCTTGCGCGGCCCGAGCTCGGTGCCAGGCAGCACCTCGCCCGTGCCCGCGAAGTGGGCCATGATGGCCTTGCGATCGGGCTGAGGGCGCAGGAAGGCCGGGGGGACCTGCTCCGCGTCGACGATGCGCAGGGACACCCCAGGCGTGCTGACGGAGACGCGATGGGCGCTCAGGGCGAGCTTCTGGCCATGGCCCACGGCGATCTCGAGCAGTTCGCGCCGACGATCGATCTCCTCCTGGATCCCTGCGCGTTGAGCCTGGAGCGCGACGACCTCGGCGGCGACCTGCTCGAGGGCCACGCCGTCGCCCGCCGCCTGGCGGAGCTGCTGTTCCACCGCCGCGATCATCCGCTCCAGCCGCTCCCTGAAGCGCTCGCCCGCAGCCTCGTGGTGCTGAACCAGGAACGAGCGCACGCGCATCAGCCCCAGCACGTCGGTGGACAGCCCATCCAGCAGCGGCTGCAGCAGCGCCAGCCACTCGGGCTCGGCGGCCCCCAGCGCGGCGCGCAGGGTGGCGCGGACGTCGTCGGTGATCTGGGCGTCCATGCTAGTCGACCCAGCCCAGCACTAGCCCATGCACCTGGTACTGCACATCCACCAGCGCCTCGACCGGCTCGCCGTGCACCACCGAGAACACCAGCACGCCGTGCTGGCCCGAGGGGGAGAGGATGAGCCTGGGCGCATCGGGGTCGCCCACCAAGGTGGACCTCGAGCCCTCGTACACCGCCTGCTCCTGCCCGCCGTCCCATCGGATCAGCAGGCGGACGGGGCGTTCGACGTCCTGCTCCTCGCCCAGCTCCCAGCGGGCCTCGAGGCGACCGGCCGCGGTCTCGGCGGGCAACGCCAGCAGCTCGGTGCCCCCGGCCAGGATGGTCTGTTCGGTGAGCAGCGCCTCTACAGCGACGCGGTGCTTGTCCCAGGCCCAGCCCAGGGTGGCGTCCTCGGGGAAGGCCTCACCGCCGTAGGCCACGAACTCGGCCTGAGCGGTGGAGCCCACGTGCAAGACCTGCCACAGCGCCCCGTACTCGAGGGCCATGTCGTTCCCTCGGCGCTCGGTGGCCCAGGCGAAGCGGCCATCATCGGACCAGCCCAGGGGGTAGAAGGCGCACCAAAGGCCCGCACCCAGGTGGGTGCCCTGGCCGGTGAAGCTGAACAGAGCGGGCTCGCTGGGCGCCGTGACCGTCGGCCGGAGTGGGGGCAACGGGTCGATAGGCGCAGCCTGGGCCGCCACCGGTGGAGGGACGGAGACCGAGCCGTCCTCGAGGACAGGCTGAAGAGAAGGCGAACAAGCGAGACAGAGGGCCAATAGAAGGATCGAGGTCTTGGGCATGCGGACTCCAGGCGCCGCCCCTGCCATAGCGCACTCTCGCCAGCGGGACCGGATAGTCTGCCCTCCACTTCGCCCAGGAGCCCACATGGAAGCCGTCCCTCTCTTCGCGTGGCTCGCCTGCGCCGGCTGCGTCGCCGCTGTGCTGGTCGAGTGGGTGCTCTGGTACAAGCTCAACCCCGTGCTGCTGCCCCTGCTGCTGCTCCCCTACACGCCAAAGCAGCCCCTGCCCCGGGTCCAGGACATCCAGAAGCTGACCGACTTCGCAGGCAACGGCTTCACCATCTCCTGGCGCTGGGAGCGCGACGCCCGGGCCATCCTGTTTCGCCGACGCATGTCCATGGGCCGCAAGGCCTATGTCACCGGGGCCATCCGCTTCGCCCGGGACGGTCAGGCCACCGTGAGCTGGGCCCCGTCGCCCATGCTCACCTACCTCATGCTCCCGGGCCTGATGCTGCCGGTGGTCTACCTGGACGGGGGTGGGGAGCTCGACAACATCGCCTTCCTGGTCGCCTTGGCGGCCGCCGCCGTGGTGGTGGGCGGAATCAACACCTTCGGGGCCTGGTGGTTCTTGAAGAAGACCGGCCTGCCCGAGCTGCAGCAGCAGCTCGACGGCTGGCTGAAGTAGGAGCCGCCATGCGCACCGCCATGCTCCCCCTCCTGCTGGTGGGTTGCTTTCCCTCTACGGATCCCGTCGACTCCCAGCCCGATCCAAGCCCCCTCGAGGGCGTCCTGATCGTCAAGGCCGCCGGGCCGCCCCCTGGAGAGCAGCCCGCCGACCACCCGGACGCCATCACCCAGGCCACCACCGCCACCTTCAACACCCACGCCTTCGCCGACGGGCTCGCCACCCGGCTCGAGGCCCGCGGCATGACCGCCACGGTGGTGGACCACTTCGACTGCCCAGAGCTGGACTGCGCCGCCGACGCCAGCCTCGAGGCGTTGGTCTTCGCCGGGCCCACCTGGCTGAGCCGCCTGCCCTCCCAGCTGCGGGACATGGCCGAGCCTGCAGGCGAACTGAGCCCTGCACCCCTGCGCGCCTCGGCCCTGGCCTCCTGCGAGAGCACCGGCCAGGACGCGGTAGACAGCATGCTCGAGGACCTGATGGAGGCGGGCCTGACCACCGTCCCCGGCGTCTCCCTTGCTGCAGACGGCGGCGTCACCCAGCAAGAGGTGGACGCAGCCCTCGAGGGACTGGCCCAGCGGCTGGCGCCCTAGGTCACACCCCCTAAGCAGGCGTTTGACCGACCGTCGCGCTTGCGCAGGGGCCCTGCACGTTAGGGGGAGGCGTCACTCAGCCGAGGATGCCCGTGGAAACGCTCGAGACCCTGACCGCTGCCGCATCGGGCTTCATCTGGGGTTGGCCCGACACGCTCCCCTTCCTGGTGGGCCTGCTGCTGGTCACCGGACTGTTCACCACCATGGCGCTGCGCTTCGTGCAGGTGCGCTACCTGTGGCACGGCGTCAACGTGCTCCGGGGCAAGTACGACGACCCCGAGCACGCGGGGGATCTCAGCCACTTCCAGGCCCTGACCACCGCCCTGAGCGCCACGGTGGGCATCGGCAACATCGCCGGCGTGGCCACCGCCCTGCACTACGGCGGGCCCGGCGCTCTGTTCTGGATGTGGGTCACCGCGGCCTTCGGCATGGCGCTGAAGTTCCACGAGTGCACCCTGTCCATGAAGTTCCGCACCATCCTGCCCGACGGGTCGGCCTCGGGCGGGCCCATGTACTACATCGAGAAGGGCCTGGGCCCCAAGTGGAAGCCCCTGGCCGTGGCCTTCGCGGTCTGTGCAGTCATCTCGAGCTTCGGGTCGGGCAACGCCATCCAGGCCTTCACAGTGGCTGACCAGCTGCGCTCGGACCTCCACATCCCCACGGTCATCACCGGCCTGGTCAGCGCCAGCCTGGTGGCGGCGGTCATCCTGGGCGGCATCAAGCGCATCGGCGCCGTCACCAGCAAGCTGGTGCCCTGGATGGCGGCCATCTACGTAGGCGGCGGGCTGGTGGTGCTGGGCATCCACGCGGCCGAGCTCCCCGGCATCATCGGCACCATCTTCAGCGCCGCCTTCCAACCCGCGGCCCAGATCGGTGGCTTCGCCGGCGGCACCTTCGTCTTCATGCTCACCTGGGGCGTCAAGCGCGGCATCTTCTCGAACGAGAGCGGCCAAGGCTCCGCTCCCATCGCTCACGCCGCCGCCAAGACCGACGAGCCGGTGCGCGAAGGCCTGGTGGCCATGCTGGGCCCCATGATCGACACCCTGATCATCTGCACCATCACCGGCCTGGTGATCCTCTCCACCGACGCCTGGACCGAGCGGGTGCCCGACGAGGTCCCGGTCAACGCCCAGAGCTCGCTGACCGTGGTGGCGGAGCAAGGCAGCGTCGGCCTCGACGGGGTCGTCGCGGACGCGGAGCTGCACACGGGCCAGCTGCAGGTCCAGGCCGGCGTGCCCGTGGGGGCCGGCTTCGTGCGCAACCACGCCACCGTGCTCGAGCCTCGGGTGTTCGACGATCAGGGCGAGCTCTGGACCGGCAGCCTGTCGGTCATCGACGGCGGGCTGGACTTCGACGTCATGCCCGATCTGCACCTGCAGGGTCAGATGTCGCTGAACGGCTCCCCCCTGACCGCCCACGCCTTCCGCAAGGGGCTGGCGCCGATCATGGGGGCCTGGGGTCACCTGATCGTCACCATCGGCGTGGTACTCTTCGGCATCTCCACCGCCATCTCGTGGAGCTACTACGGCGACAGGGCCGTCGTCTACCTGTTCGGAACCCGCTGGGTCACCGCCTACAAGATCGTGTTCTGCGGCATGCACTTCCTGGGCGCCGTGGTGGCGCTGGAGGTGGTCTGGAACTTCGGCGACGCCGCCCTGGGCCTGATGGCGATCCCGAACCTGCTGGCGCTGATCCTGCTGTGGCGGACCACGCGGGGCATGACGGTGGAGTACTTCGAGAAGATGAAGCGGAAACGATCCTAGAAGCGATGCACCGGCCAGCCGCGGCCGGGCGCCTGACGCACCAGCTCGTTGTCCCTGTGGTCCCGCCGACCCACCACGAGCGGCTGCTCGGCGTAGGCCAGCATCTCGAAGTCGCCCATGCTGTCGCCGAAGGCGAAGACCGGCATGACCCCGATGTGCTTCTGGATGGCGTCGACCTTGCCCTGGTTGCAGGGCCGCGGGTAGACCGGCCTGGTGGTGAGCTTGCCGTCCACCACCTGGGTCTCGATGCCCAAGACCTGGTGCTCTGGGATGCCAACCGCCGCGGCCGTGGCGCGCACGATCCAGCGGTTCGAGGCCGAGCAGATCCAGGTCTCGAAGCCCTCGGCCTGCAGCCCGGCGATCAGCGCCTTCATGCCCGGGCGATAGTTGGCCCACGCCGCGGCCAGCTGCCGGCACCACAGATCCACGTCAGCCTCGGCCATGCCGGCCATGAGCTGGACCACCCAGGTGTACCCGTCGATGCGGCTCTCGCTGACCCGCCGCTCGTACTCGTCCCAGAAGATCGCGGCATCGACGCCCGGCAGCAGATCGCCAGCCACTAGCCAGCGCGCGAAGGCCTCGCCGATGTCGTCGTACCAGAGCGTGCCGTCGGCATCGAAGACCGCCACACGACGTCCAGGGGTCGGGTTGAGACGAGCGGCGATGGCGCCGGCGAAGTCGGGGTCGAAAGTGGCCAGCCAGTCGGGCATACGCATGGGGACTCTCCGTTGGTGTTCCGCGATCTGGATGTATCGCGGGCTCCTGGCTTCAACCCCTGACGGATGACAATGCCCGGGTCGATGAAGTGCTACCATGCGCGGCATGCGCCCCCTGGCCCTCGCCACCGCTGTCCTGCTGCTCGCCGCTTGCCGCCCGGCGATCGCACCGCCGACGCGCCCCTGGGTCCAGGACAGCGCGCAGGCCCGAGACACCTCTGCGCCCGAGGACATCGGGAGCCCCTGCGAGGAGCGCAGCTACCCCGCGGTGGTCATCAACGAGGTGGTGAGCGCCAACGTGCGCGGCTCGATCGACGAAGACGGCGACAGCTCCGACTGGATCGAGCTGCTCAACCTGGACGACGCCCAGGTGCAGATCGAAGGCTGGGGCTTGAGCGACGATCCCGAGGACACCCTGCAGTGGACCCTGCCCGCCATCACCCTGGCCCCCGGAGAGCTGCTCCTGGTGTTCGCCTCGGGCAAGGATCGCCACGTGGGCGAGCTCCACACCAGCTTCGGCCTCGACGCCACGGGAGAGCCGGTGGTCCTGGCGGCCGCCGACGGCTGCACGGTGGACCGGGTCGAGCCTGGCCGCATGTACCGCGACATCGCGCTTGGGCGGCCCGCCGCCCGGCCGGAGGTCCTGGCCTGGTTCATGGAGCCCACCCCCGGCCTGCCCAACACCACCGAGTCCCGACCAGGCTTCGCGCCCACCCCCAGCCTCGCGCCCACCTCGGGCTTTTACGGTGCCGATCTCACCGTCACCGTGAGCCACGAGGCCGACGACGCCGTGCTGCGCTTCACCCTGGACGCCTCGGCGCCCACCGAAGACGCCACGCCCTACACAGGGCCCTTCGCCGTCCAGGCCGCCGCCCAGCCCGTCGTGGTGCGCGCGCGCGCCTGGGTGGACGGCCTGTGGCCCAGCCGGGTGGTCACCGCCACCTACAGCCAGGACTCGGCCATCCTCGCTGACGACCTGAAGATCGTCTCGCTGGTCGTAGACCCCTTCGACCTGTACGACGAGCAGACGGGCATCTACGCCTACGGCCCCCCCGACTACACCACGTCCTACCCCTACTTCGGCGCCAACTTCTGGGAGGACTGGGAGCGCGACCTGCACATCCAGGTCTGGCAGCCCGACGGCACCCTGGTCATCGATCAGGACGCCGGGGTCAAGATCCATGGCGGCTACACCCGGGCCTTCGAGCAGAAGAGCTTCCGCGTGCTGGCCCGCACCGCCTACGGCCCCGACGAGCTGGCCCACCGCTTCTTCGCCAACCAGGAGCAGGACAGCTTCCCCGTGTTGGTGCTCGAGGGCGTCGGGGACTGGTGCCCCACCCACACCGAGAACGCCTTCATCGACGAGCTGATGCGCGACGCCGACGGCGTGCGCTTCCCCACCATCGACTCCCAGGCCTGGGAGCCCTGCGTGGTCTACCTCAACGGCGAGTTCTGGGGCCTGTACTCCTTCCGCGAGAAGCTGGACGAGCACTACATCGCCCACCACCACGGCGCCGACCCCGGCCAGCTGGATCGCATCGAGTGCACCGCCGACGGCAGCGACGACTGGTGGCGGGTCAACCAGGGCGACTGGCAAGCCTTCGACGAGCTCAACAGCTTCGTGCTGGGGGGTGACTTCTCGGATCCGGCCCAGTTCACTCAGCTCGAGGCCATGATCGACCTCGACAACCTGGCCACCATCGTGCTGGCCGAGGGCTACTGGGGCAACACAGACTGGTGGAACAACAACCTGAAGCTGTGGCGGGAGCGCAGCGACGACGCCCGCTGGCGCTGGATGACCTTCGACCTGGGCCACAGCTGGCCCTCCTACTCCTACGACCACATCGGCGTGAGCGTCGACTGGAGCGGCCCGGGCCTGCCCATCGCCGACGCCCTCGAGAACCGCTCCTTCCAGGTGCTGCTGGCCAACCAGGCCGCTGAGCTGCTCAGCACGAGCTTCGCCGTCGAGACCGCGCTGCCCCGGCTGGACGCCATGCACGCCCGCATCGAGCCCGTCATCCCCCGGCAGTACCCCCTGTGGTGCGGCCAGCCCCCCAGCAGCTGGCACACCCGCGTCGAGGCCGCGCGGGAGTTCGTACAGCAACGACCCGCCATCCTCGAGGGACAGCTCCGCCGTCACCTGGGCCTGACCGACAGGGTGCCCTTGGCCCTCGAGGCCGAACCCCCTGGCAGCGGCAGCTTCCAGCTCACCCTGATCCAGGTGGACCCACCGTTCACGGCCGATCTGTGGACCGGCATCCCCATCACCGTCACCGCCATCCCCGCCCCTGGCTACAGCTTCGCCGGCTGGTCCGACAGCGCTCTGGGCAGCGACGCCACCACGGTGTTCGAGCTGAGCGGGGCCAGGACCATCGTGGCGAGGTTCGAGCCCTGAACGTAGGGGCGGACTTCATGTCCGCCCGGAAACAGGGCGCCGCGGCAGCACGTGAAGTGCTCCCCTGCGTTTCCGGCGTGGCTATCGCAGCCGCGTGCCCCGTCCGCCCGCGCTGGGGCTGTCGTCGTAGATTTCAACCACATGGTAGATACAGGTGATGCGCCGGCTGCCGTCGCCCCCGCCGTGGGCCAGATCGTGCACGCCATTGGTCCACGCGATGGCCAGGCGCTCGGACTCGCTGAGCCCGGGATCGTCGGGATGCAGCAGCTGGGGCACGCAGCGCAGCTCGAAGGCCGGGAAGGCCAGGAAGCTGCAGGAGGCCACCGGGTTGGCCAGCATGTTGGCGAAGGTGTGGGTGGTGAACTCCGGGGTGGCGAACAGCTCCAGGCTCACGTGGCGGCGGCGGTCGAAGAGATCCGGCTGCCGGTAGAGATCCTCGAGGACCTCGAGGGCCCGGGACATGCGCGCCATCTGGCTCAGCCCCGCCCGGGCCATGATCTCCGCCTTGGCCTGCAGGTCGGCTACCGCATCGGCCAGACCCTCGGGGGCGGGCATGAAGCCCATGCCCTTGTAGGCGGTGTTCAGGCTGGTGAACGAGTTGGCGTCCACCCCGCCGTAGGTGGCCACGCAGGCGTTGTGGGGGCCGTCCAGATCCCGGGTGTCGAAGCCCTTGCGGGCGATCTCCCCGAGCTTGATGATGCGCTCCTCGAAGGACCAGGACACGAAGCGATCGGGCAACGCAGCCAGGGGCAGCTCCACCCAGGCACCCTGGATCTGGGCGCGGATCGCCCCTTCCCCCACCCGCGCCGCGTCCACTGTGTCGTGGCGGAACCACCCGCGGGGATCCCAGAAGCTCGCGGCCGCGCGGGGCTGGAAGCCGAGGGCAGGGTCGGGACAGTCCGCCGCGGGGGCGCAGGCGGCCAGGGCCGAGGCGCCCAGCAGGGCCCCCGAACCACGGAGAAGATCGCGGCGGGTGGGCGTGTTCATAGAGCGAGCCTATCGCGACCCGCAGCCCCTACCAGGACCCGCCATAGAACAGGAACGCAGCGCCGTAGCCGCTGCCCGCCGTGTCGTCGTCTTCGGCGCCGATGAGCACGTCATCGTTGCCGTCGTTGTCCACATCGCCCACCTCGAGGGACACGCCGAAGGCGTCGCCGTCACCGCTGATGGTGCCGTCGGCGTCGCTGGCGGCGTAGCTGCCGCTGACCAGGGGCCCGTAGAACAGGTAGGCGGTGCCCGTGCCCGAGGGGTCGGCCAGCACGATGTCGTTCCAGCCGTCGCCGTCCAGGTCACCGCCCGCCATGGACTCGGCGCCCACGACGAAGCTCACCGACGCACCGGAGCTGAAGGGCGTGCCGCCGCTGTTGCCGTTGTAGACCCAGGTGGTGGCGGCGCTGGCCTCGCTGATGGCCACGTCGTCGCGGCCGTCACCGTCGAGATCCCCCACGCCGTCGCCCGCCGCGTCGGTGTAGCCGCTGATGGTGGTGGTGTCGTCGTACTGCCAGGCGATGTAGCCGGTGCTGGTGCCCAGGGGGCCCTCGATGAGCCAGAGGTTCAGGCTCGAGCCGTTGGGGTCGAGCACGATCAAGTCGTCGGTGCCGTCGGCGTCCATGTCGGCGCCGGCGATGTCCACGGCGAAGGGCCCGGAGAAGTCGTAGTAGTAGAAGCTGTCCCAGCTCGAGTACTGCCCCCCGGAGGTGATCGGGATGGACGACAGCCCGAAGATGGACGAACCCACGGTACCGCAGTTGACGGCCACGTCATCGCCACCGTCACCGGTGAAGTCGAAGCCGGTCAAGATGTGGCTGGCACAGTCGCTGCCCGATCCACCGCTGACGTAGTAGCCACGAGAGGCCGGGGTGGGGCCCCCGTTGATGATGTGCATCGAGCCGCAGTCGGTGTAGTAGGCGGAGTCGAAGTCCGGATCGGACACCATGATGTCGGGCCAGCCGTCGCCGTTGAGATCACTGCCGCCCTCGACCACCGTGCCGTAGCTCTCGCCGCCGCTGCTGGGGGTGAAGGTGATGTCGGCCGACGCGAGATCCTCGGTGGTGCCGAAGGGCCCGTAGACCAGGTGCACAGCACCCGTGGAGCCGTAGGTGGGGGCGCCGATGACCAGGTCGAGGGTGCCGTCCACGTTGATGTCCACCAGGTCCATGGACGCACCGGCGCCCTCGCCGCCGCTCGATCCCAGGAAGATGCTGGTGTAGTCGGCCTCGGCCAGGGTGCCCGTGAGCGAGCAGGGATAGCCGGAGCCGTCGCAGTCGTCGTCCACCCCGTTGCCGCAGATCTCGCTCATACCCGGGTTCACGCTGCTGTCGCCATCGTCGCAGTCGGTGGCCGAAGCGCATGCCGCGGTGCCGCTCGGGCGCGCGCATGCCCAGGTGGAGCTGGCGTCGCCGTAGTAGCCGTCGCGGTCCAGGTCGTCGCACCACTCGCTGCCCGTGCTGGCGTCGACGCTGGGGTCGGCGTCGTCCACCAAGCCATCGCAGTCGTCGTCGAAGCCGGTGCAGGCCTCGGTGGCACCAGGGTTGGTGCCCGCGTCACCGTCGTCGCAGTCGGTGGTGTCCACGACATAGCCGACCGGCCGGGTGCAGCTGGTGGAGGTGCTGCCCGCGTCGCCGTAGCCGTCGCCGTCGTAGTCCCGGTACCAGGTCGCGGCCCCGGTGACCCCCGCGTCGCGGTCGTCGCAGTCGGTGCTGTCCGCGACATAGCCGACGGGTTGCTCGCAGGCCGCCGCGGTGGAGGCGCTGGAGCCGTAGCCGTCGCCATCGGCATCGGCGTACCAGGTGAAGGTTCCCGTGACGGAGGGATCGTCGTCGTCCGAGAGCCCATCGCAGTCGTCGTCGACGTCGCTGGCGTCGCACAGCTCCACGGCGCCAGGGTTCACCGCCGCGCGGCCGTCGTCGCAGTCGCCCCCCACCGAGGCGTAGCCGCTGGGTGCGCTGCAGGCGGCGGTGGCGACGCTGTCGTCGCCATAGCCGTCGCCGTCGCCGTCGCGGAACCAGGTGGGAGCCCCGGTGACCCCGCTGTCGTCGTCGTCGGCCAGCCCGTCGCAGTCGTTGTCCTGACCGTCGCAGATCTCGCTGGCGTCGGGGTTGACCGCGGCGTCGGTGTCGTCGCAGTCGTCTCGGCTGGCCACCCGCCCGACGGGCTGGTCGCAGGCGGCGATGCTGCCAACGCTGGCGCCGAAGCCGTCGCTGTCAGCGTCGGGGTACCAGGCGGACATGTTCGATACCGAGGGGTCGTCGTCGTCCATCAGACCGTCGCAGTCCTCGTCGATGTCGGCGGCATCGCACAGCTCCGAAGCGCCAGGATTCACCGCAGCGTCGCCATCGTCGCAGTCCGTGGCATCGGCCACCCAGCCCGAGCTGGCAGCGCAAGCCTGGACGCTGACCCCGGCGTCTCCGTAGGCGTCGCTGTCGGCGTCCTGGTACCAGGCGCTGGTGCCGGTGACACCATCGTCGTCATCATCGATCAGCCCGTCGCAGTCGTCGTCGATGCCGTTGCAGGTCTCGGCGGCGCCAGGGTTCACCGCCGGGTCGCCGTCGTCACAGTCCACGTCGCTGGTGTAGCCGTCGCTGTCGGCGTCCACCGGGATGTCGGTGTCGGCGTCGGTGTCGGTGTCGGTGTCGGTGTCGGTGTCGGCGTCGGTGTCAGACTCACCGGTGTCCTGAGCCAGCACACACTCGCCGTCCTTCTCCACCGTGCCAGGGCCGCAGTCGAGCTCCTCCCACTTCGCAAAGCATCCAGGAAGCACCAGGGCAAAGGCCAGCATGGGCAGGATCGTCCGCATCACATCGCACCCCCGTAGAAGAGGAAGGCGGCACCGTTTCCGCTCCCCGCAGTGCTATCGCTGGAGTCGCCGACCAGGAGGTCGTGGTAGCCATCGGCGTCCACGTCCCGCACGGCGACCGAGTAGCCAGCGTCGCCGATGTTGCCGTCGGCCGCGGCGGTGGAGATGCTGCCGGTGGACAGCGGCCCCAGGAACACCCAGGTCTCGGCGCCGTCGGCCAGCACCAGGTCGCTGAAGCCGTCGCCGTTCAGATCGCCGCCGTCGGCGTCGGAGCCGCCCGAGGAGATGAAGGTGGCGTAGCCGTCCGACAGCGGAGTGCTGGAGCCGCCGAGGAAGACCCAGGCGTAGTAGCTGCTGGCGAAGACGATGAAGTCTTCGTACCCGTCGGCGTCGAGATCGCCGACGTCGTCGCAGCGGCCGTTGCCCAGGTAGCTGAAGCTGGCGGTGTCATCGCCGTGCCAGGACATGTAGTAGTCGCCGCTCAGGGGGCCCTGCTGGTACCAGGCATCGTAGTAGACGGGATCGGGGTCGGTGCCGATGAGGTCACCGACGCCGTCGCCGTTGCTGTCGAAGGTGGCCACACCGTAGCCAAAATCGCCCGATCCGGTGTAGACCGAGAAGGCGTTGTTGCTGGACAGGCTGCCGCTACCGGAGCTGTAGGACACGCCGTAGATGCGGTGGCCGCCGGTGCAGCCGATGACCAGATCGTCGCGCCCGTCGCCGGTGAGGTCCTCGCTCATGTCCAGCGCCCAGCCACAGTTGTAGGAGCTGCCGCCGCTGTGGGCCGAGGTGGAGCTGACCGGCGGGCGACGCCCGCCCTGGTAGAGCCACACCCCTCCGCTGCTGCCGCCGAAGCTGTAGTCGGCCACGGCGAAGTCCTCGTAGCCGTCTCCGTTGATGTCGCCGCCACCGGCCACCATGCCGCCGAAGTAGTAGCCGTAGCTGTATGCGGCGCTGGCGGCGTACTCCTGATCCGCGGAGCCCAGATCCTCACTGGCCGAGAAGCCGCCCAGCACCAGATGGGCGTAGCCGCTGTCGGCCCAGGGCGCCCCGATGATGGCATCACCCAGGCCATCGTTGTCGATGTCCGCCAGGGCCACGGACCGCCCGGCACCCGCGCCGCTGTAGCTTCCCCAGAAGGACACGTCGGCGTCGGCCTGGACCCAGGTGCCCGTCAGCTCGCAGGGGTAGCCGATGCCGTCGCAGTCGTCGTCCACGCCGTTGCCGCAGACCTCGGACGCGCCGGGGCTGACCCGGAAGTCGGTGTCGTCGCAGTCGGTGATGGTGGAGCAGGACACGTAGGCCGCGGGCAGATCGCAGGCCCAGGTGGTGGTGGTGTCGCCGTAGTAGCCGTCGCCGTCGCCGTCGCCGCACCACTCGGTGCCCGTGCTGGCGTCCAGGCTGCCGTCGTCATCGTCCACCAGGCCGTCACAGTCGTTGTCGATCTCGTCACAGGCTTCGGTGGCGCCGGGGTTGAGGTAGGCGTTCAGGTCGTTGCAGTCGGTGCTGTCAAACACCCAGGAGCCCGAGGGGGCCGCACAGCCAGCGCGGCTCACCGCCGGGTCGCCGTAGCCGTCGCCGTCCAGATCCTGGTAGTAGGTGCCGCCGCCCCACAGGCTGGGGTCGCTGTCGTCGCAGTCACCCACCACCGAGACGTAGCCGGTGGGGGCGTCGCAGGCGCTGGTGGTGGTGGTGCTGACCCCGTAGCCGTCGCCGTCGGCGTCGCGGTACCAGGTGCTGGTGCCCGTCACGCTGGAGTCGTCGTCGTCGGCCAGGCCGTCGCAGTCCTCGTCGGTGTCGGAGGCGTCGCAGACCTCGGTGGCGCCAGGGTGCACGCCGGCAGCGGTGTCGTCGCAGTCTGTGGCCAATGAGGCGTCGGTGCTGCCCTTGGGCCAGCTGCAGGCCACGATGGGTGCGCCGGGATCGCCGAAGCCATCACCGTCGGCGTCGGTGTACCAGGTGTCGCCGTCCACGTCGCTGTCATAGGCGTCCACGTCCCCGTCGCAGTCGTTGTCGATGCCGTCGCAGACCTCGGTGGCGTCGGGATTGATCGCCGCGGCGGCGTCGTCGCAGTCGCCGCCCTGGGCCACGAAGCCCGAGGGGGCGTCGCACAGGGCGACGGTGTCCGCCGCGTCCCCGAAGCCGTCGCCGTCGTCGTCCTGGTACCAGGTGTGCACGCCGGTGGTGCCCGCATCGTCGTCGTCGATCAGCCCGTCGCAGTCGTCGTCGTAGCCGTTGCAGGTCTCCTGGGCGCCGGGGTTCACCTGGGCGTTCCCGTCGTCGCAGTCGGTCTCGGCAGGGTAGCCGTCGTTGTCGGCGTCGTTGGGGACGTCGGTGTCGGTGTCCGAGTCCGTGTCGGCGTCCGAGTCGGTATCCGTGTCCGCATCGGAGTCGGTGTCCGTGTCGCCCTCGCCGGTGTCCGCAGGGACACAGGATCCGTCCTTCTCGACGGTGCCAGGGCCACAGTTCAGGCCGTCTTCTCCGCAGGAACAAAGAAGGGAAACGGACAGGGCGGCGAAGATGATGGAGATCCCGCGCACGACGTCCTCCTCGGGTGCTCGAAGGCGACCATCGTATCCGCTGGGAAGGGCGCTCGCAGGGCAATAAAATCAAAATTTCGCAAGCTGCGAGGACGCTGCACAGTGCCCGGATATGCCCCCATGACACCCCGGAGGCCCCATGCGACGCACCTGGCTCACCCTGCTGCTGGCCCTGCCCATCCTCTCCTGCGGCGAGGGCCCGATCTGCGGCGAGGGAACGGTGGAAAAAAACGGTCAGTGCGTACCTGCCGACACGGCCCCTCCAGAAGGTGACACCGACACCGACAGCGACGCCGACAGCGACACGGACGCCGACGCCGACGCCGACGCCGACGCGGATACAGATGCAGATGCAGATGCAGACAGCGACAGCGACAGCGACAGCGACAGCGACAGCGACAGCGACAGCGACAGCGACTCGGACTCAGACGCAGACGCAGATGCAGATGCAGATGCAGATGCAGACGCGGACGCGGACGCGGACGCGGACGCCGACTGCACCGAACACAGCGCGTCGGCCTCGAGCTGGACCCTGCCCTCGAGCTTCTCCAGCATGGAGTTCCAGCACATCTACGACAGCGCCGACGACCCCAGCTGGGCCCTGCTGGACCTCGACGGCGACGGCGACCTGGACCTGGTGCTCACCGAGTGGGCCTCGAGCGGCATCTCCACCCTGGGCACCAGCCAGTGGCTCTGGTACGCCAACTCCGGCTCGGGCTTCGCCTCGTCCGCGTCGTCCTGGTCCCTGCCCTCGGGCTACCCCTCCGGCGAATTCGAGAGCATCGCCGACCTCACCGGCGACGACCCCAGCTGGGGCCTGCTGGACCTCGACGGCGACGGCCTGCTGGACTTGGTGGTCACCGAGTGGGCCTCGAGCGGCATCAGCGGGCTGGGCAGCACCCAGTGGCTCTGGTACGCCAACACCGGCTCGGGCTTCTCTTCGAGCGCCTCGAGCTGGTCCCTGCCGTCGGGCTACGGCACCCTGGAGTTCGACGCCCTGACCGACAGCAACGGCGACGACCCCACCTGGTCCCTGCTGGACATGGACGCCGACGGGGCCGTGGATCTGGTGGTCACCGAGTGGGCCTCGAGCGGCATCTCCACCCTGGGCACATCCCAGTGGTTCTGGTACACGAACACCGGCTCGGGCTTCTCGTCCTCGGCTTCCAGCTGGTCCCTGCCCACCAGCTACGGCAGCGGCGAGTTCGAGAGCATCGCCGACATCACCGGTGACGACCCCAGCTGGGCGCTCATGGATCTCGATGGTGACGGCACTTTGGACCTGGTGTGCACCGAGTGGGCCTCGAGCGGCATCTCCACGCTGGGCACGTCCCAGTGGCTGTGGCACGCGAACGCCGGCACGGGCTTCTCTTCCAGCGCCTCGTCCTGGTCCCTGCCCTCGGCCTACGGCACCGCCGAGTACGAGAACATCTACGACGGCAACGGCGACGACCCGGCCTGGGGCCTGCTGGACATCGACGCCGACGGCATGGTGGAGCTGATCGTGACCGAGTACCCCTCATCGGGCTCATCCAGCCTGGGCACCGACACATGGTGGATCCACGACAACGACGGCGCGGGCTTCGAGAGCTCGGCCTCGGCCTGGGCCCTGCCCTCGGGCTGGGGCAGCGGCGCCTTCGCGAAGTACTACGACGAGACCAGCACCACCCAGCCATACTGGTCGCTCCTGGATCTGAATGGCTCGAGCGCGGCGGACATCGTGCTCACCCGCTGGGACAGCACCGGCATCGCGGGCCTGGGCACCACCCAGTGGATCTGGTACAGCTCGGGGTGTGACTAGCGTTTCCACGCAGGGTCATGCCCCCCGATCTGCGACAGCACCTGGGGTCATGCCCCTCGAAGTGACACAGTTGGGTCCTCAACCCACAGACATCACACCATTCAACGCCCATTTTCACCACCCCCCCGACGACCACC
>ERZ890953.116-NODE-116-length-46482-cov-5.609408_pt1 | contig 46482 bp, 38 predicted proteins | sample MGYA00521264_ERZ890953 | MGnify/ENA primary metagenome ERZ890953 (study PRJEB32303, sample SAMEA104408629) | aquatic metagenome | biome: Brackish water; feature: Chemocline; material: water | place: Baltic Sea | collected 2014-10-26T21:54:00 | depth 200 m ...
TCCTCTCACATCAGTGATTTTTTTCTTGCAAGAACGGAGTGGGTCCATATATGGCTTTAGCTTATTAAGCAAAGGCATAATTCCCTTTTAAATGCTTTTTAACATTAAACATAGCTAAATCAGACTCTGTTCTTAATTCGCGAAAACTATTCCCATTATCAGGAAAAATGGCAATACCAATACTTAAGCTGAGCCCTAACTTTATCCCGGAAACTGAGACACCTGGAGCATTTTCCTTAATCAACTGAGAGGCAACTTTTTCTATCTGAGACCTGTCATTATAATCAGTTACTATCAAACAGAATTCATCGCCACCCAGGCGCGCAAAATACTCATTACTTCTCTGAGATTTTTTTAAGCTATCCGCAAAATTTTTAAGAGCCGCATCACCTGTATCATGACTAAATTCATCATTTACTTTCTTAAAATCATCAATATCAAAATACAGAAATGCAAATTTAGATTTTTCTTTAGTTGATCGAATTATTTCCTTTTCAATATATTGCTCAAGAATTCTACGATTTGGCAAATCGGTAAGTGAGTCAGTATGAGCCATTTTTTCAAGCTTTGCTTCTAGCGTTTTTCTCCTTTCGATATCATTGAGCAGTTTCTTATTTATTGTTGCAATTTGCATTGTTCGCTGTTTCACCTGCTCTTCCAGGTTCCTCTTATGCTCTTCAAGGTCTTCATTTAAGCTTCTCAATGAATATTGTGAGCGAGCCAATTTTTTTATCAGCGATTCAAATGTTTTTGCAATAACCCCAATCTCATCTTTGCGGGTTACCAGGATGGAAGAAGCTGTACTAATACGCTCCAGACTGGCTTCACTTATACTCTTTAATAACGCATTGACAGGTTTATTAAACTGATACCAAAGTAGAAAAAAAAGTAGCGTTATACCTATAATAATCGATATAAAATTATAAATTAAGATTGATGACCCAAGTTTCGAAACTTCAAATTCGATAACTTCAGAATCAAGTATTACGAGTATATTCGCTACAGGTGGCTCGCCTACTGCCCTGGTAATATGCAGTAATTCAATGGGCAGTGGATTGTTTGAATCATTCTCCAGATTTTTTTTTGCTAATTTGTCATAGCTCTCATTGATAGTACTTTCATACAGTAGTTTACCGTACAGATGGGTTATAGCTATGTACTTAATACTCTGATTATTAGAGACAATTTCGTTTAACTGTTTCTCAAACCCGGAAAATTCATCGATATATATCCCCAGATCTAACAAACGATTTACCTGGCTGGATAGTTCGAGGGCAGCTATCTCACCTCTTTCCAGCAGTAAGTTCTCAAAATGCTCCCGGTACTCCTTTGTAACAAATGTAATGTTAATTAATATGGCGACAATAATCGAAAACAAGGTTAACAACAGCAGTCGTACCCTCAATGACATAATCTATTTATCCCAGCTAAAATCCGTAATTATTTTCGATGACAGTAATATATCCGTATCTACCTTGAGACCAAGCTTTCGAGCTCGTGCCATATTGACGATAGGAATACCAATTTTACTAGATGTGATTGGTATCTGCTGCGGAGGTACTTTATCAACAAGAATTTGACGGGCCATATCCCCGGCTAAAAAGCCCTGTTCATACCCGGAAACGGCTACCGCACATAACGTTCCCAATTCCACCCGGGATTGCCAAAAAGCAAAATCAGGAACAGTACTATTTTGCTGAGTCCATTTTAAAACTGATTCAAAATTTTCATTCTGCTGGTTGTCATTGACGAAATTGAAAACGCCTAATAAGGCAATGGCATCAACGCTACCCTGATACGATAATATTTTTTCCTTATAGTCCGAATAAGTCTGTATCAACGCCCAGTCAATCACTGTAATCTGAGGCAGGTCTCGCAGTTGATTTCTAATTCTTGACATAACACCTTTCCAGGTTGGATCACTGTCAACAACAATAGCTATTTTTTTGATATTGGGGGATAGTCGATTCAATAAGTTCAAAGTTGCTTTGAAATGCTCCTGCTCGATGACACCCGTTATATTACTTGAACCAATAAAGCCATATTCTGATGGATCACGATTGACCCCGCTGAAAACAATTGGAATATCGCTATTAACATAGTCTTTAGCCAGATACTGCTGAGCATTATCATCATTGGTATAAATAAGATGAGGCCTCCACTTCGAAATAATGTTTTTTGCGTCATTAATTTTTTTTAAAATACGCCCCTCATCATTATCTCTTTTGGTATCAAGTTCTATAATCTGGTATTCAATTTCCTGATCTGCCAGGGCTGATTTAAATCCCTGCAACTGATCTCTATTCCATACCCAACCAGAGTGGTAACTCATAACATGCAGAATCCGCAGAGGCTCAGCAATAGCCATCGGACTAGAAAAGACAAGGAACAAAGAACATGTGGTGTAAAACACTCTGCTCACAAATGAGCAATTACAATACTTTTGAAAGATTTTCATAACCCAGTTAATTAAACCTCATAAAAACTAAAATACAGCAGAATTTAAGCCCGCATCATTATTAGGAAAGACAACGCATTATACTTCATGTAAAAAGCCTCCTTTGCTTTAAAAAACACCTCCTGTTGAACATTTGCGGGTAGATTTGACAGATTTTTATTATAAGTCTTTGATATTCAGGTAAATACCGAGCGATAGCTCGTCCTTATTTCTCAAACTCAAAAACTAGATGCAGTTTTTAGAAAAAAATTAAACCAAACTCTAAACATCTATTTTAAAATCATATCCAGATATCGAAATTATTCTGAAATTTCTTTCAAATATATACCGATACAATTATCGATGCGAGCTGTAATCTCTCATATTGTTTTAAAAGGCATGGTTTACGCGGGCATTCTCACATCGCCATTTTATAACTTTCGAAATAACCGATTAGAGCATGGATAACCCGCCAGTACACAAGGCAAGCAACAGTTGGGTCAAAATCTATTTACAGATGCAATAAGAAGAGAGGGGGATTTCTGACTTATGGAGACCATAAGCCAGAATTTACTACTGTAATTAAGCTGAGGATTCCCGGGCTAATTAATGATGATGGCCTTCTGGACCATGTACATGACCGTGTTCAATTTCTACCTCTTCTGCAGCTCTTATCCCCATGACCTCAACATCAAAATGAAGTTCAATACCTGCTAAAGCATGATTAGAATCAATTTTTACAGAGTCATCTGAAACTTCTAAAACGGTAACAGTAATGGTTTCGCCATTAGGGCCTTCAGCATGGAAAACCATACCGGGTTCAATTTCCTGGTCTTCCGGAAACATTTCACGAGGCACTTCTTCTACCCGGCTATCATCACGTAATCCATATCCATCTTCGGGAGCTACTTTAACGGTGAACTTGTCGCCCACAGCTTTATCGGTTAACTCTTTCTCAAGACCTGGAATAATATTTTGCGCGCCATGCAGGTAAACAAAACTGCCATCCTGCGCCTGATCAATAACCTCACCCTCATTATCAGTCAATGTATAGTTAAGGGTTACGACGTGTTTGTCCTCTATTTTCATAATTTCAATCTACCAGCTAATAAAAAAGGGCCCACCATACAGAAAAAAATCACTTTACGGTACCCCCTCAGAAAATAATTTACACTGATTTAGACGGGTTAAAGATGCAGCATTCTTTCAATTTCCTGAATTTCTTTATTCGACTCCTTAATCAACCTGATACTTTCAACCGGTCCCATATTCAGTTTACTGAATGCCGGAATTTTAGATATTGGGGGCATACCATTCATTTCTGCAGACCCCATTAAACTATGGAATTGAGCCACAATAACCAGGTCACACAAATCAGCTTTGTCACTGGCATTCCTGAACCAGTCTTCACATTCTTCTGCCACGGTGACCATTTCCTCACTAAAATTCCATTTATGCATCAACAAACCGGTGATCTGAGGTCGCATCGTACGGATGGTATCTTCAATCATTTCAGAGTCGGAAGAGCTATCATATTGCTGCAGGTACTCAACGATCACGATAACGCCCAAATCATGCATCAAACCTGCCAGCATGGCCTGTTCAGGGTCAAATAAACCCGTCGTTTTAGCGAGTACACGACTGATAGCAGCAACTTTTCGGCTATGTTCCCATAATTTTTTCATGCGCGTTATGACACCGCTAGACAGACTTTTGAACAATTCATTCGCCGCATATGCCATGACCTGTTTATAAGTCGTTTGTAACCCCAGGCGCACGATAGCAGCCTGTAAAGTAGTCGTAGGGGCCACTCCCTGGTATACAGGGCTATTTGCGATCTTAATTAACTTACCGGTAATCGCCGGATCAGTCATAATAATGCCTGCCAACTGTGCAGCATCGGCACTATCATCATTAAAGACAGATTGAATACGATGTGCAACTTCCGGCAAACTGGGTAAATTAATACTGTCCAGCATCAAATCCTGGTATAAATGCACCGTAAAAGGATTCATCATCAGCTCACCTTCCAGCGAATGAACACTGATATCCTCTTCGCCTGTTTCTGTCTGCCGGGCAAATTCGTTGAGTAGTTTTTTATCTATTTTTAAATATTCAATCGGCCCGGCTGCCATAACCTCGTACATACTGGGACGAAGTTGTGCAACAGGGTTCAACTCATCCTGCTGAGTAAAATTTATTGTCTTTACTGCACCGTCCCTGGCGATTGTTTTGAAGTCGCCATGTAAAACAAACAGGCTGTACTCTTCGGTACAACCAAGATCAATTAACTTTTCTTTATTACTTGCAGACTGGATAGTTAGACGGTTACATAATGACTGTAATTGCTCATCACTAAATTGCGCTAAAGGGCGCAGACGACGCAAAGTTTTCAAATTGGGCGGAGATAGGGGCATAAAGGTGAATTAATTTTTTTAATATACGTCTAGTTGTATACGCTCTGGCCTAAAAGTCAACAACCTGGCTTATAAAAATATTCTTAAGAGTGTAGTAAGCCGTTTTTTAGCCGCTCACTGATAGAAGAGACCTGTTTTGCATCATAGGATTTAGCAAAACCTTTTCCCCACACAACATCTGGCCAATAGACATCATCGTTTCTACGACCGATCACGTGAATATGCATCTGTGAAACCACATTACCTATCGTTGCCACATTAATTTTATGACTATCGAAATTTGACTTTATAAATTCAGACAACAGATTTATTTGTGTGCAGAGCTGATTTTGTAATGTGGCATCCAGTTGATAAAATTCAGTCTGCTGGATATGTGGCACCATAATAAACCAGGCCACTTCAGCATTTTTGTGTAATAGATAACTTATCCCTCCTAACTCAGTTATCAGCTGGCAATCATTTAAAAGTCGTTTGTCTATTACAAAATCATTCATTAATAGTATTTATATTTGAATATACCAACAGATAAGATAGGACATCAAATACATTCCCGGTTAGAAAATGAGTCCTGTATCCAGTCATGACTTAAATAAACTCATCAGTTCAGGGAGATAGAGATAATTAATATTCTTTTTGTTTTGATGATCGCTCTCGCTCAAGCCACAATTATTTTTTAAAAATAAATGGGGGTTACCATTTCATTACCCCCATTTATCATAGTTTAATAGTTAAAGATTAAATTAACAGTAAGCTGACTAATATCACCTTCATCTATACCATCACCAATATCATTTAACATTTGATACTCTACCCTGGCATGGGTACTCTCTGTCAGTTGGAAATCCACTCCACCACCAAGAGTTAACCCAACTCCACTATCACCTTCATAGGTATCCCCAACAAAATCGACTGTAGTACTCCATAAATTAACCCCGATTTTACCAAACACATCTAAACTATCTGTAACAGGTAAAAACCCAATACCAGCTAAAGTGAGATTGAAAACATTATGAGTAGCCAATGAAGTACCCGTCCAGTCATAAGATGCAAATGATAACCCCATTTCATAACCTGTATTGTCAGACCGGCCACCCAGCACAAATTTAAAAACTGTTCCATCATCAACTTCAAATATTCCGTACAAAGGTTTTATATCAAAAGACGAATTCCCAAGACCAATACCCCAATAATTATCAGCGTTCGCCTGTATAGAAATCAGTGAAGATGCTAATAGAACAGCGCTACTGGCAAGATATTTAATTTTTAACATGATTTTCTCCTTTTTATTAATAACAATATTCCAAAAGTCTATTAACCAATTACTTCACCCTGGCTTCTAAACTCGCCCGTTAATTTTATAGAGTTATGATCGACATGACAAAACTGATAAACTAAATAAACGTAGGAAAACAAACGCAGGTCAATACAAAAAGTTGACACAGATCATTTTTTTTAGATATACATAAAACTGAGTGTCCTGGCTATTATGCGAATAAATAAATAACCCGGCAGAAAATCCGGCGGGGCAATGTAATATAATTTCCGAAATCAACGATACCATCTATAAAACCTATCCTTTACTGCGCGTAACGGAAAATAATAACCCTAAGAGTTAAAAGCTTAATAAAATAACTATCATGAAGATGGAAAAATTTGACCCACTCAACGGCTCTATCGCCCATGTCCTTAATTTTCTGGGCGAAGGTTGGTCAATGCTCATTATCCGCGAAGCTTTTTTTGGCATTCGGCGATTTGAAGAGTTTCAAAGCCACCTTGGCATAGCCCGCAACATCCTGACTTCCCGCCTGAAACGGTTATGCGATAACGGAATTCTCGAAAGGGTTCCCATCCGGGAAGGTGCGAAACGTCATGAATACCTGTTAACCAATAAAGGTAAGGAGCTCATGCCATTGCTGATTACTCTGACTCAATGGGGAGATAAATGGGTATATGGCAAAGGCAAAGAACCGATTATTTTTCGCGACCGTGAGAATGGTGAACCCATCAGTCCTATACAGGTGCATGCAAACTATGGGCGCACATTACGCCCACGTGAAATGATGCCAACCGCCGGTCCAGGTGCCAATCAGCAGGCAAAACAACGGTTACAGGAACTGGCAGAACTGGCGAACGAGCTGGAGAATCAATAAGCCGAAACTAAACAACTTTCAGCGAAGCCTGTTTCAAGTAATCACTGTTTCTCTGGTAACTGAAGAATTTGTTGCTCGCCCAAATCAGCTTAACAGATTTTTTTTAGCAACAATGTTAATGTGGCTGCTGCTTTATTCTGTTGTTAAATTTTTATGGATACACAATCAACGATTAATCAATTTGATCATTTCATTCCGGTCAGTACCTCTCGTTTAATTGATAAATTAGCGCAAAGCGGACTTTCGGCTGCACAGATCGAAGTTATCCATAAACTCAAGCAGGTCATTTCATTTCAGTTTCATCAAAAACTGGTTGCTGTAAAAAAACACTATCAGCATCTCAATCCTGATCAGGATTTACTCATTCAACAAAACCTGTCAGCAGAAGCTGATACCTGTATTAATGACCTGCAGAAAATTCTAATCGCAGCAAATTACAGCGAATTAAATCAGCAGCAAATCGAATATGCACTGCAAAAAACTTCGCCCTACGGACTGGAAATCAGTATTGATTTTTCTGCGTTTTCCGAAGTCAGTCTATTTTATAGAGGTAAAAGCAGCCACACGATTCAAATACGCGACTGGAAAAATTTTTACCTGAAAAAGAAAAACGTCAACTTGATTCAATATCAGCGTTTATTTCTATTATTACGTTACCATGAACCTTCTGATAAACCCGGCTTACACCTGAAACTGTTCAAGGATATATTGCGTCCTGATCTTGAAATGCTATTCCCCGAATGCAAAATACGCATGAAAATTTTCGACAAAATCAAGCTCGCCATTACCGGTGGTGGCGGCACAGCCGGTGGAATTATTGCAACGATCGGGAAAGTAAGCGCAGCGGTAAACCCGTGGTCGATAAGCATTGCTATCGCCGGTTTTGCGATGCTGGTCTGGCGTCAGATCAGTAAAGTTTTTATACAGAAAACTCGATACATGGCAACTCTGGCACAAAATCTCTATTTTCATAACCTGGATAATAACGCCGGAGCCATCACCTACCTGATTGATCTGGCCCGCCAGGAAGAAATTAAAGAAACTATTCTCGCTTATGCCCTGCTCAATTTAAATACCATCAATAATCAGGAGGCTCTTGACAGCAGCTGTGAGGCCTGGTTTGAACAAAATTTTGGCATAAGCATTGATTTTGATATAAGTGATGCCATGCATAAACTTCAACAATTTGACATGTTGTCAGATGATACAAGCCACATTCAATGTCGCCCCCCCCCTGAACAGATTATCGATAATCTCGAAAAGCAATGGCTGGCATTTATTCAGCTGCAAAAATAACCTGAACCTGGGTAACTAGTTAGCGTAAAAAAAGACCTAAAGATATTCACCACGGAGGCACGAAGAAAGACTAAATACAGGTAAAGGTAAACGGATAGACCAGTAACTATTATCGTTTTGAAAAAATTTATTGCTATATAAGGTTTCACCTTCGTGCTCTTCGTGCCTCGACAATTGCTCCTGCATTGTTCCCGGCTTTAACTCCTGTGTCGCCCTACCTCCTGCCTCCATGCAGTCGTACCTACGGGCATCCTGCCCTAGTTCGTGGTGAAAAAAATCTTTAAAGCACCCTGGTATTGAAATTTTCTGAATTGTTACCAACCTGCAAGGATAATATTTTTTCTACCGGTGCAGGCAAACCATGATGCTGCAAATCCTCCCATGCTACCCATTGATAGCGAGTACTTTCCTGTACCTGGTTGAGCTGAGACCGTACAAAAGACTCTGCCACATCAATTTCGACTAATGAAATGGATAAGTCAAAATGACTAAATTGATGCTTTAACATTTTTTCCCGGATGTTATTGTATTTTGCGCTATCCCCCATCTGCTTAATCTGCCAGTCCGGCAGAGAATCAAGTTGCTCAATTTCAGGTAATGACCACAATCCACCCCAGATACCCTGTTCCGGACGTCTTTCAAGTAACAGTTTATTGGCAAATCGATGTAGCAAAAACCAGCGATGTTTATGCGGCCTGCTTTTTTTCGGTTTTGATTTCGGAAAAAGTGCCTGAGTTCCTGCTTTATTACTTTCACAGAGGCCATTTAACGGGCATATATCACAGGCAGGCCGCGAACGTGTACAAACCATCGAACCAAGATCCATCATAGCCTGATTGTAGAACCCCGTTTGTTCTGAAGGTGTTTGCTGCTCAGCCAGTTGCCATAATTTTTTCAGAACGGCACTGACCCCATACCAGCCATCGACCTGATAGAATCGGCAAAGAACACGCTTCACATTGCCATCCAGTATCGCAGCAGGCTGTCCGAATGCCAGGCTGAGAATAGCGCCAGCTGTGGATTGTCCTATGCCGGGTAAAGCCACCAACTGTTGCATTGTTTGCGGAAAGACACCGCCGTAGTCATCTCGAATAACCTGTGCCGTTTTATGTAAGTTGCGTGCTCGTGCGTAATAACCCAATCCAGCCCAGTGTTGTAACACCCGGTCCAGACTGGCATCAGCGAGTGCTGTTACATCTGCAAAAGAATTTAAAAACTGTTCAAAATAAGGAATCACCGTGGTCACCTGAGTTTGCTGCAACATAATCTCAGATAACCATACTCGGTAAGGAGTCACGTTTTGTTGCCACGGCAAATCTTTACGGCCATGATTATCAAACCACGGTAGCAATAAGGTTGAAATTTCTGGCATTAGAAAAGGTTTTTCAGTTTATCTTCTAATTTTTTCCTGGCCTTTTCTTTTTCAGCTGCTGTCTTGGCATCCAGTTTGGCTTTTTGCTCTGCCTCCAGTAAATCTTTTTTCTTTTCCAGTTGAAGTTTTTTCGCAGCCAGCGCTTTTTCCTCAGACTCTTTTAGTTTTGCTTTTTCTGCGGCCAGTTTTGCACCAAGTTCTGCCTGTTGTTTGGCAATCGACTCCCTGACCTTATCTTTTTCAGCGTTTAATCTGGCTTTTAGCATTTCATCATACTGAATATCTATTTTCGGTGAAATCCACGGTCCTGTAATAGCCACAGGAACAGGTATACCGGACAACTCATCCGCTGTACCGCCATCCTGTCCCTTTATGGTGGTGACCACTTTGGCATTTACCAGGTAGTTCACCGTTTCCCTGGCGATATCAACAGAACCTTTACCTCCAACCCGAATTAATGGTGCCTGCAAATTGAGATCATCGGTGCTAAACACGCCGTCTTTGATCAGACCAGAAATGGACAACGAACTAAAATCGGTTTTCCGTTCAATTAACTCAGGTTCCTTTTCATTTTTCAATTTAGCCCTGGCAACTTCAATTTTCTGGCGCAAATTAAACCCCTTCAGCGAACCGTCTTTAATCAGGATGGACAGGTCTCCGTTCAAATTAGTTTTCAGTTGACTCAACCAGTCTCCCCGAGTAGTTAAATTAAGCTTTAAATCCGTACTCCCTGACACCGGATCATTCCCCATAAAATCCTTCAGAAAGCGGCCTATTCGAAAGGATGATAACTTATTTCGAACTGTGTAAGCGGGTTTGTCACCCTGTGCATTTATGTTTATAGCACCATCAAAAGTCCCTTCATACAGATCCATTTTTAACGGTTCCAGGTTAACCAGTCCTTTATTCGCATTCATACTGACAACGATGTTATTGACCGTCAAACCCTGGGCTATCAAAGTTGTCACTGCCAGCTTTCCGTTCAGCTTCAAAGAGCGCAGTAACTCCATCGGCAAGGTTATCTGTACATCTTTAGCTACAGCCTGCTCCGTAGGTTGCGGTTGCTCCACTGTCGCTTCTGATTTAGCGCCAAGCAAACTATCGACATCAAATTTATCTGCCTTAAGGTTAAATTCAACATTGGGCTGTTGATAGTCCAGCACCTTTAGATATCCCTTGAATCTATTTTCATTCAATGCCAGCACCAGATCATCCAGCACGACTGAACGTTTATTTAATTGCACATCAAGCTTACTGGCAGATACAGCAGCTTTCATGGCTTTATTGGGCACCGCTGCCCCCTTTAATTCAGACTGAATATCCAGCACTGCTATAGTCAATTGCTGTTGTTTAAGATCAAAACCAATTTCACCGGCAATCGTTGTTTTCGAGCTATCCAGTACACCACCTGTGGTTTGAATAGAGGAATTAAAAGCAGAAATACTCAACTGCTGTGTTAACTGGCTAAAACTCACATCTCCTTTCACCATCAATAACAGCTGCTTGACAGGAATTAAAGCTCCTCGAGCCGTACTATCCAGCTGCAGACCATTCATGCTGATTTTATTTCTGTCAAACATCACATCAGTTTTCAATGCAATATCGGCTGATACTTCATTAACACTTTCAACCGACATATTCAGGCGTAACGGAAAAGATTGTTTAGGCGCAATTTTGCCGGTTAACAGGGATGCTATTCTGATTTGATATTTAGCACCGGCAACGGCATCGGACCATACCAAATTTACGTTAGTAACGGATAAACCATCAAATGCTGCCTGCAGATCTATACCATCGGCTGGTTTAACATCAACATCGGAACTCTTATCCGGACTCGCAACAGCAGGTTTAGCTGGCTGTGCTTGCGGGATCAAATCATCCCAGTTAGTCACTCCCTGTTTATTTTTCTGCAAATTGACATTCAGTCCATCCAGTATTAATTGAGCAATTTTTGGCTCGAAAGACAATAGCGATAACACATCGACACTGACACTGGCATTATTGACCGCCAGCATCGGTTCATTACCAAATCCAGCAGCATTACTAAAATTCATACTACCCAGTTTCATGCCCAGCGATGGGTACAGGGTCAACCCGATATCTCCCTTAAACTCCAGATCTCGCCCGGTTTTCTGTTTAACGATGCCGGATAATTCCTGCTTATATTGATTAGCATCAAACGTTGCCACGAAAATACCCACTGCACTGATAACGAGTAAAATCACTGCCGCAACAATGATCAATAGAATTTTTACAATTTTCATAAAAGAATCAGCTGCTCCATAATTAGTAGATTCGAGTAAATTTTTAAACAATTGTAACTATTCAGCGTGTTTATATTTTGTTGCAGAACAAGGCATTTTCGTACGGAGAATGTGAGCATATAGACCATATGCGATCATTTACAGAATACATCAATATATTCTGCCCTCCGGGCCAGCAAAGCTGTTTTAATTTGTTCTAACAAATTAGTGAATACGAAAATAACGCAGTAATTCGACAAAAGATGAATATGCTGAGTAGTTACAATCAGTTTACAATGTCGACTGATGATAGCAAACAAGACACATGGTTATGAACAATTCTCTGGAAGATAGTTTACTAAACAGTAAAAACTGGCTTATTGGCAAGTTCAATGCCATTAAAAATGGTGATATTCCTTTTGGATACATTGGCTCATCAGTTTTAGTTATATTCGTCCTGCTGATTTTTCTGGGCTGGTACTGGAGCCAGGAACCCGATAACTTTGACGTGATAGAAATAGCACAGGAACTTGCTCCTCAATCCAGCGATAAACTGGCAATAGGCAGTATCACTACGGCCACCAGCATTCACCTGGTAGAAACCCTGTTAAACAAAAACGGCGGTTATTTGAGTAATGACATGATGCCACCGTCAATCTGGCTCGACAACATACCCAACTGGGAATACGGCGTTTTGATTCAGGTCCGCGATATAACCCGTTCCATCCGTAATGATTTCAGCCGTTCTCAGTCACAATCGGTCGAAGACAAGGACCTGATTATAGCTGAACCCCAGTTCAACTTTGACAACGAATCCTGGATACTTCCTGACACAGAAGGAGAATACAGGAAAGGACTCAAAGCACTGCATGGTTACCTGACTCGCTTACAAAACCCGAACAACCCAGAAGCCCAGTTTTATGCACGTGCAGACAACCTGTCTGACTGGCTAGGTCAGGTAGAAAAACGACTGGGAAGTCTGTCTCAACGACTCAGCGCCAGTGTCGGACAAACCCGCATCAATACCGACCTTGCCGGAGAAGCAGCAGCAGTACAATCAACGTCTAATGCGCGCGAAATAGAAATTAAAACATCGTGGACTGAAATCGATGATATTTTTTACGAAGCCCGTGGTGCGGCATGGGCTCTGTTGCATTTGTTTAAAGCCATTGAATATGATTTCGATAGTATTCTGAGTAAGAAAAATGCTCTGATCAGCCTGCGCCAGATCGTCCGTGAACTTGAAGCAACTCAACAAACTCTATGGTCACCACTCATTATGAATGGTTCAGGCTTTGGTATGTTCGCTAACCATTCACTGGTCATGGCTTCTTATATTTCGAGAGCAAATGCAGCGATCATTGATTTGAGGCAGTTGTTACAGCAGGGGTGATCTCTTGTTGATGAGACACATGAGTCTCAAAGTATGGTAACAATGCAGTCTATTTATATTCGATTATTATAAATAGACATCATCACTTGCGGATTCCCAGATATCGTATTTTCTGGAAGCTTCAGCGTACCATTGTGTATCCAGCAGGTAAAAAAACCAGCGCTGCAATGCCTGGTAAGGTGATTCTTCAAACCAGTGCTGATCCACTCTGACAAATTCACGGATAAACGGAAATACTGCGATATCAGCAATTGTGACGGTGTCTGCCAATAGAAAATTCTGTTGCTCAAGCATACCGTTGAGTTCTTCTAGAAACTCTTCACAACGCTGCCGATAGTATTCCACAGGGTGTTGCGGATGATCTTCTGCATGCTGATAATGACCCAGATCTTCCTGGAAAGAATAATCATTAGTTTCCACCAGCATTTCGGCTTCCTGCAGGTATTCGTTATTCTTTCCCGCCCAGTTATCAGGATCATGTTGCTGAATGGCCCACTTCGCTATGTCCCAGCTTTCATCCAGGAATTTATCTTCACTAATCACCAGGGAAGGCACCGTGGCATGTTCAGAAACCGCCAGAGCTTCTGCCGGTAAATTATCTAATTCCACTTCACGAAGAATAATCTTTTGCCCACTATATTTAAGTGCCATGTGAGCACGCATACAATATGGACAGCCTCTAAAACTATAAAATACAGGGGTGTTCAAAATTTTAATTACTCATTTAGTACCAGATAGCTATAGCTTAAAGCATGCCTGTAGACAAATGGCCTTATTCAGGCATGGATTTTGATCCGGCCGTAATTTTTTTTAGTATTACCTGAAGCTACGGATTCAGGTTTATTTCATTTCACTCCTTTTTATATACAAATTTTTTCAGCCAGACAGGCCATCAGATCCAGAGTTCACAATCTTCGGGAATAATAATATTTCAACACTTCATAGGCCTCCCTGATTTCGATAAAGCGTGCATCATTGCCCCCTTTATCGGGATGATGTTCAGCCGCAAGACACCTGTAAGCTCGCTTAACACAATCCCAGCCTGCATCCGGATTCAACCCCAGAGCTACCAGAGCCTCGCCCTGCTTATCATGTGCATAATACTTTTTCCAGAAATTAGAGAGTAGCTCATTTACTTCATCTTCAGAGGTGTTATCGAAATGACGCCAGTCGAGATAATAGTCTCGAATGTTATGTTCTGCAGCAGCCATTAATAATTGCTGATTTGTAGATAGCCCTGGCGGCTCAATAGAAATATCCAGTGCCGAAATTTTCAGGTAACAACCCTCCTCAGACAAATCTTGCTGCAGCAGATACAGAGCATTCATAATCATGAAATGTTTTTTAAACATTGCCACATTATAAGTGTCATTATCAGCAGCAAAGACCATGCCCTGCTCTTCAAGCCGACAGATGATGTCGTATTCAGCAATTTTACCGGTGGCGGTTTTGAGGATTTCTAAAATGGGTATGATTAATGGATTATGTTGCATATTACAGATAATTTTTTACGATATGCTAACAAGGCTGTTGAAAACAGTCGAATTCGAGCATGCTCTCCCTGCAACCATTTATTGATAATAGCGTCTACTTTGCCGGTATTTTTTAATCTTTTCAACTCTATCTTTTTGTTTTCATATTCAAGTCAATTTGATTATTTTTTGGCTTCTTCCCGGTTTTAAGAAGTTTTTTTCGCTAAATCCTATCTTCTTAACGTTATGAATAATACAGTACACTTCCATAGCGACTGAAGCCATACGCTTAGTATTTGATTTGAGTTTCTATAAAATCAATGAGGAATTCGGGTCCGACACTGTGGCTAAATAACTGCAACAAAATACATCGAAAGTATTCTCCCACTCATCCAGGCTCAGCCGCCAAAAACAGTGAAACTAAGCCCGATATAGGCTACATATCCAGTTATAAGTATCCCACCTTCCAGTCGACTTAAGTGGCGCCCTGTATAGAGAAACAGGAGCAACAGTAGGGAGGACCCAAGCATGACCCACTGGTCAAACTGCAAAATTCTGACAGGGACTGGGAGTGGCTGAAGTAAAGTTGAGACACCTAAAATGCCCAATATATTAAAGATATTGCTGCCAAGTATGTTGCCAACAGCAACATCCGCATGTTTGCGCAGTGCGGCAATAACCGAAATTGAAAGCTCAGGGAGGGACGTACCAACCGCTACCAACGTTAACCCGATAACAGCCTCAGAAACGCCTAAATGCTCTGCAATCCCCACTGCTCCAGTTAGCAGCACTTTCGAACCTACTATTAACAGCAGCAAACCAGTGGCTACCCCTATTGCGATCCAGAAAGTTGATTTAGGCACCAACGAAAGTTCTTCTGCTTCAGCTATGTGAACCGTTGCTGACGGTACAACGTTAAAGCGCTCAGTCCAGTACGCCCAAACCAGGTAAACCATCAGGGCGATCAAAAAAAACCAGGCATCTCCCTTTCCGAGTGCTCCGCCGCCGACCAGCAGAATAAACAGTACGCTCGCCGCTACTACCGTCACAGCGTCTCGACTCAGTGCCAAAGGTTTGACTGCCAGCGGAGTGATAAGCGCACATATTCCAAGAATCAGCAGGATATTTCCGATATTACTACCAACGACATTACCGATAGCAATATCTGGCCGCAAGTTCAGTGCCGCATCAACAGAAACCACTAATTCTGGTGCTGACGTGCCAAAGCCAACGATAACGAGGCCGCTTAACAGTGGGGATATACCCAGCCGTTTAGCCGCCCCCAAAGAGCCGCGAATCAAGGCTTCTCCGCCAGCAGTAAGCAACGCTACGCCCAGAACTAAAAAAAGGAAATTCATCACAGATTGTAAATTTCAAACATAGTGGCCTATGAGTCTAAATGATTGATTGTTGATGCAAAATGCAGCGCAATGACGGTATTGTATGATTTTTGAGCATATCCAGTTTATACATAAATTTTGCTGGGGGAGTTACTATTTTAATTCCAAATTTAGCACTACCTTTAAAATCCTTCTTGTAAAAAGTGATTATGTATCTGCTCTCAGATTCAACCACTACTTCATTTATGACTGGTTCACTTTTGCGACAATGTCAACAATTTCATGCGGACAGATATGCTGATTTCCACAAATGCGTTGTTTTGCGACTTGATCAAGGATATTAAGCAAACGTTGCTGCTGGCTGGGTGAGGGTGTGATCTGGCCTGATTGATTACACCAGCTTTTAAACTCCACCCGGTGTTGCTGCGTAGTAACCTTACAACTGAGTTTAGCTTCACCTACCTCCGATGTTTGCACATTTTTGACTGGTACTGAGATATCGAATTCACCGGCCTTTCCCTGTGCCAGAAACCTGCACTGATCGCAATCCACAATAATACCAAATTTTTCCATATTCACTCATCAGGCAACATCAGAACAAAATGTATTACTACCCTGTTACCAGGGTTATATAGTAACCAAGGCATTGATACGAGAATAGTTCATGGATCAGTTATTGGTCGATCATCAGTTGATTAGTCCAGGCAATTGATACAGGTCATTGATTTCAGCCTGTGCATATCGAGTATTTTCTTCAACCGTTGGTAGTGTTTGCATCATGAACTTCCTGTTTTTATTGTTAACAGGTATATTTATTCAGGTTCAAACCGGTCTTAAATTATCTAATTCCTCATCGCTGAATAACCGGGAAAGTGTCATAAATCTTAAGCCGAGTGGAATCTCCAGAGAGAAGCTGGCTCCTCGGCCATGCGTCACATCGATCGTCAGATGAGTATTTTTCCAGAACTCAAACTGATCAGCGGCCATGTAAAATTCACAACCGTGAATAGAGCCGAGCATAACGTCTCGCGAACCCACCATGAAATCGCCAACGACAAAACACATGGGTGCCGAGCCATCGCAACAACCACCACTTTGATGGAACATAAGCTCACCGTGCTTCTCGCGAAGCTGATCGATTACAGCGGCTGCTTTGGATGTTATAGCAACACGCTCAGTTAACTGTTTTTGTGTCATTATTCAAATCCTGTCGGTTAGCGATTAAATTTGCTGCAGCGTTAAAACACTGCAGCAAACTCATTACAACGTTACGCTTAAAACACAGAGCTCTGCTAAAAGAAACCCAGGGCGTTTTTATCATAAGACATCAAAACATTCTTGGTCTTACGATAATGATTCAACATCATTTTATGTGTCTCACGCCCGAAGCCAGATTTTTTATGCCCACCAAATGAGGCATGCGCAGGATAGGTGTGATAGCAGTTGGCCCACACACGGCCCGCTTCAATACCACGTGTAAACTTTTGCATTTGATGGAGATCTCTCGTCCATACACCTGCACCTAAACCATACATGGTGTCATTGGCAATCTGCAGTGCTTCGGCTTCGTCTTTAAATGTGGTAACACACAGAACAGGTCCAAAAATTTCTTCCTGAAAGACCCGCATACTGTTGTTACCTTTAAGTAAAGTCGGCTGAATGTAGTAACCCTCAGGAAAAGTTTCATTTTTATAGGCTTCACCACCACATAATACCTCGGCGCCCTCTTCTTTGCCGATCTTGATGTAATTCAATATTTTTTCATACTGATCATTGGAAGCCTGCGCGCCCATCATGGTACTGGCATCAAGTGTGTCACCCATCTTTATTGCTTCAATTCTTTGCAGACAACGCGCGATAAAGGCTTCATAAATATTTTCCTGAATCAGTGCACGTGATGGACAGGTACATACTTCACCCTGATTGAATGCAAATAACACTAAACCTTCGATTGCTTTATCAAAGAAAGCATCATCTTCCTGCATGATACTTTCAAAGAAAACATTAGGTGATTTGCCGCCGAGCTCCAGTGTCACCGGGATGATGTTTTCGGATGCATATTGCATGATCAAACGACCCGTGGTGGTTTCGCCGGTGAACGCCACTTTACGAATATCCGGGTGTGTCGCTAAAGGTTTGCCAGCCTCAAGCCCGAATCCATTGACCACGTTAAGCACACCTGCAGGTAATACATCCTGAATAATCTCCATTACCACAAGAATGGATACCGGAGTTTGTTCCGCGGGTTTAAGCACTACACAGTTACCTGCCGCCAAAGCGGGCGCCAGTTTCCATGCGGCCATTAATATGGGGAAATTCCACGGGATAATCTGGGCAACAACGCCGAGTGGTTCATGAATTTCCATCGATACGGTATTAGCATCCAGATCAGAAACTTCGCCTGCATCACCACGAATAACACCCGCAAAATAGCGGAAATGATCAATAGCCAGGGGAATATCTGCAGCCATTGTTTCTCTGATAGCTTTTCCGTTATCCCAGGTTTCGGCCGTTGCAATCTTTTCTAAATTTTGTTCCATCCTGTCAGCGATCTTTAACAGAATATTACTGCGTTCTGTAACAGATGTTTTACCCCAGCTAGCTGCGGCTTTCCATGCAGTTGCAACAGCCAGGTCAATATCCTTGCTACCCGAACGTGGTATCCGATTAATCACCTGACCAGAAACCGGTGATATATTGTCAAAATATTCTCCATCAACAGGTGCCAGCCACTCTCCACCAATGAAATTTTCATATTGCTCTTTAAAATCAGGTGTATTGTTAGACATATTATCTCTCCGCTTGATTTAATTATAAAAAATACTGATAAATGACGGCCCGTTGCCAGAGGCAGACGATGGCATGAAAGGTATTAAAAAAGACTGTTTTTCACTTATTTTCCATTTATCTGTCACTAAATTAATATTATCTGTCACAGGAAACTTGTATGTCAGTCCAATTTAATTAGTTGTGAGTCCATATTTGGGTATACTGTCTTACAAAGAGACATAAAGAAGTCATGTGATTTGCACATTAAATTTCCAGGAGGCCTTACCGATAGCTGTTCAAAACATAAGTCAATTACGTACACCACGTGTACTCATTGAAAATAAAACTAGTTTTTCAGGCCCTGATTCGGAAGTAAGTATTTATGATACTTATAAGGCCGCTTCTCGTGTGCGCCTGGATGCTGGAGAATTATTATTTTGCGGCATGGTAACAGGGCGTAAGATTATGCACACCAGCGGCACTGACAGTATGGCTGAAGGCCAGGTTTTTTTACCTCACGAAAGTTTTGTAATGGCCCCTGGCGGCATCGTTGAAATTGATTTTCCTGACGCCACTCCTGGTACCCCTACTACCTGTTTAACGGTCGAGATCTCAAAAGAAAAGGTCAACAGAATTAATGACCGGTTAAATGATTCTTTACCCATGCTTGAATTAGCTGATCAATGGCAAATGAGAGCTCCCGTACTGCATACCCATCACTCCACTGAAACCCAGCGATTACTCACTCGTCTGACCAAGCTATTCATCGAGAACCACCCGGACAGGAATATCCTGATCGATTTGAATATTTCAGAATTGATTATTCGAATGCTGCGACATAAGACAAGAGACTTCCTGCTGGCTTATTGCAGCAATGACCCGGAAGCTAACAGCCTGATCGCCGCACTGGACTGGATTAACAGTACCTTATCAAAACCACTGGAAATAGATCATCTGTGTCGTCATGTCGGTATGAGTAGAAGTCGTCTTTATGTTGAATTTAAAGAAAAGTTTGGATGTTCGCCTGTGGAATTACAGCAACAATTACGGTTGAAACAGGCAGCAGAGAGAATTAAAAAAGGCGAAGCCATCACGGCTATCAGTTACGACCTGGGATTCAGCACACCGAGCCACTTTTGTTATCGCTTTAAAAACTTTTTTGGTTGTACCGCATCAGAGTATAAAGCTGGCGTTTGAACCTGGAAAAATCGGTTGAGTGCCAAAAAAATGTGCAATCTATTGATTTGGATAGCGTAATTAAAAAAACTGTCACCACTTATCATTCCCGGCATTCAGTTTATGGCTGGCTATGTTTTACCCGAGTCGACTCGAAGTATGAACCTGCTACCGACAAAAAGTCATTAAAGCCTGTTATTTTGACCCAGTTAGTTCATAAAGGTAGCAGAGAGTAATTAACTCTAATATCAGCAACAGATGATCTCAGCCTGCTCTGATAAATCCACTTTACTCCTGTGTTTTCTATGGTGAAAGCCTGACCTTAAATACACCGACCTCAACAGAGCTGACTGTCACCCTTTGCCCTGCTTCGATTCTGTCAACGCCGGCAGTTTTATCAATCTCAACTCTCCAGCTGATTCCTGAATAATTTGTAGTACCCGGTTTTAGCGGCGTAATATCACTTTTAATAACAAACTCATAGCCGACAAGATCGCTGCTATTATCTTTCTTTAGCGGTTGATCATCCTGTAATCTTTTTAACGGCTTCCACAACAACGCAGTAATAACTCCTGTACTGATGCCGGTACAGGACACACCCGCAATCCATGTTTCTGGCAGCACGCCCAGGCTCATCAATACTCCGGCGGTTAACGCGCCTAAACCCGAAAACAAAAAAACACCCGTGGAAAAGCCGGTGACAACTTCGATAGCCAGCATCGCAAAACCAAACACCAGCCAGAACTCTGACTGGTGACTCACAACATAATCAATAACCATCACTCTCTCCTGATTTACTGGCTAATGGTTTTGTCACTATTTAACGTATTAATAATGGTCATAGCTTCAGCAACTACATTTGCCGCATTACTATTACTCTCGGGTAGCAACACCACGGTAGAATTCTTCGCAATAGCGCGTTTTGCCTCTATCGCTTTATCCGCAAGATTCAGCTGTATCGCTTTTTGGCCCTCCACAGTGTTGGCAACCTTACCGACCGTATCCAGTGCTTTCGCCTGGGCATCGGCAACAGCAATAATCGCCTGTGCTTCACCTTCTGCGCGTAAGATCTGTTCTGCCTTATCCGCTTCGGCTGATAATACCTGCGCCTGTTTGGCACCTTCCGCGACATTAATAGCCGACTGTCGATTACCCTCAGACTCCAGAATAGTCGCACGCTTTTCACGTTCGGCTTTCATCTGGCGCTCCATCGCATCCAGAATCGTACGCGGTGGTTCGATATCCTTAATCTCATAACGCATCACCTGTACGCCCCAGGGTTCTGATGCGAAGTTTATCGCATTCACAATATTTATATTCAGGCTCTCGCGCTCTTCAAAGGTTTTATCCAGGTCTATTTTACCAATCTCACTACGCATCGTGGTTTGCGCTAACTGTGTGACCGCGTACACATAGTCATCAACACCGTAAGAAGCCTTATAAGCATCTAGTAATTTTAGATACAACACACCATCGACCACTAACGAAATATTATCCTTGGTAATAGCCGCCTGACTGGGCACATCGTAGGCGTGTTCTTTTAAAGACTGGTTATAAGCCACTTTATCAATGAAAGGAAAAAGCACATTTAGACCTGCAACCATGGTTTTGTTGTACTTGCCAAAGCGTTCTACAACATAGGCTCGATTTTGTGGCACAAACTTGACTGAGGACTTGACCAGGATGAGAATTAATACCGCCAGTCCTGTCCAGAAGTTAAAAATTACAGTCATCAATTCTTCATTACCCATGGTTCGTCCTCATAGTTAGATTTAGTTTGTGAGAATAGCAGATTAGCTGGTTAAATATAGAACCCAATGGAACTGAGATGGTGAGAGAGTCGAAGCCATCCCGGGAGGTTAAGAAAGATATTCACTTTGCTGCTTATAAAAGTGCCTAATAATAAATGGATGAATTCTAAACAAATACACCTTATTACCGGCATTGTCTCTGACTCCAATGCCGGTAAGTTAAGGTCTTTTGTCGTCATGCCAGTGTAGGGCGGGTATCCATTTTATAGGCCTGCAGACTCGTTGCGATGGATTCTGGCCTTCGCCAGAATGACGATAGTCGCTTGACTTACCGGCATTGTCTCTGACTCAGGTTATTCCTCGCCCTCGTCCGGGCGGTCGTTGTAGGCGTTGGACGGGAAGTCGCCGATATCTTCCATCGACTCGAGCCAGTGTTCTGACGAATAAACCGTCAGCAGCGCCGACTTGCCATCTGCCGAGCATTCGCTAAACCCGGATTGCCAGACCATTCCCTCGGCCTCGGGAAACGAATTACCTGCCAGCTGTTCGTCGAATAGACGCTCCAGAATGCTGTTTTCGCTCATACCATCGGCGAGCACACGGGCAACGAAAGCCGCCTCGGGTTCCAGGCTGATAATTGTCCTGCCGGACGATCCGGTAGCGATGAGCTGCAGGCGAAGCTGTAGCAAATCGGGCCGTGGAAATACTTTGGGAAACGCCTGTTTTAGCAGCACGCAGGCAGCGAAGATGTCGGCATGCAGATAAATGTCTGCCGTCTCCTCCCAGGCACGCTGGCCTTCGAGCAAATCCTGCACGATGTTTTGACGCACCCCTTTGGTTACATGGTTACTCAGTTTGTACTCGAGAATCGTTTCGCCCGCGTCCTCAGGCCCGAGGTCCTGCAATACCATCATCAGGATTTCAAGCAGGTCGCCGCCCGACAACTCGTCGACATCATCGACTTCAAACCCGCTCAGCAGGTTGCGATAATCTGTGTCGTTCCACGTGCCTGGCATGTCGTAAATCTTTTTCAGGCCCAGTACGCTAACATCAAAAAGTTTCAATTGGGTATATCCTTTAGGTCGGTTTGAGGGCGATATGCCCGCTTATAATTTTAAATATACTAAATGTATCACCGCGTTTTAGCAACGAGGAATACAGCGCAGAATTACCCCCTCACTGTGAGTCACTTGACAGGCTTTTTAATGCACCTCGCTCCAGTAAAAACAATACGTTACTAGCCCCCAATGACATTAGGTGTCAGCCCTGGCATTTATCCTTAAGCGTATGCCAGTGGTGCCTATTCCTGCCAGCAGCTGGCAGGTTATTTTGGAATGCACTTCACTATAACAGTAAGAATTGTCAGGCATGCCAAAAGCAGGACCTGAACCTTATTTTCCTGCAATGCTCCATCCTCAGCTGGATTAATGAGCGACCTTAAAAGTAACTATGCATGTGCTCAATATCCGGCTATAACTGTTAAACTTGAATAACAGCTTTTACAGACTAACTGACCCATGATTTCTCTCATTAAATTCCTTTCTAGCAGTGCCTGGTACTGGTGGCTTTTGATTCTTGCCGGCGTCGGTTTTGAATCCTGTGTTGGTTACAATGGAGGCTAAGGCGCCACCCTGTAGCCCTTTATGTTACTAAATAACCTGTATTAATTTACAGTATATTAATATGTCGATAGATCTTTAAATGATTTTTGTTCTGCCCCTGGATCTGTTTAAATCTGCGCGGGAATACCCTTCCAAAACTGAAACTATCATATACGAGGACTGTTAATGGCCATACATGTAGCCACTCACCCACTGATCCAGCACAAGCTCGGATTGTTAAGAAAAGATGACATAAGTACCAAAAGCTTTCGTCAACTTGCCAGCGAAATATCCATGTTACTCACCTACGAGGCAACCTCCGATCTACCGATCGAAACCACAACCATAAAAGGCTGGGATGGCCCGGTTGATGTTAAACAGATTGAAGGCAAAAAAATAACCATCATCCCAATCTTAAGAGCAGGTATTGGCATGATGGACGGCGTTTTAGAACTTATTCCAAATGCTCGAATCAGCGTGATTGGCCTGTACCGTAACGAAGACACTCTGGAGCCCGTACCTTATTTTGAAAAACTGGTTACCGATATCGATATACGCATGGCTCTCATCGTTGACCCTATGCTCGCCACGGGTGGATCATTTAATGCCGCCGTCGACATGGTGAAAAAAGCCGGCTGCACAAATATACGCGGGCTCTTCCTGGTAGCCGCTCCCGAAGGCATCGAGGCGGTACAAAAACGACACCCGGATGTGGACATCCATATCGCCGCTGTTGATGATCATTTAAATGAGCAAGGTTACATAATCCCCGGACTGGGAGATGCCGGTGACAAGTTGTTTGGAACTAAATAATAAAATTAACGAGAGAATTCCATGAACGATAATAGTCTTAACCAGTCCCCTTTACACACAGCCGTAGTCGGCGCCCAAATGTTATTCGTGGCTTTTGGCGCGCTGGTATTAGTCCCGCTGCTAACCGGCCTCGATCCCAATGTGGCTCTGTTTACCGCAGGCATAGGTACCCTCATATTCCAGCTCATTACCAAACGTCAGGTGCCCATTTTTCTGGCTTCATCTTTCGCCTTTATCGCACCCATTATCTATGGCGTACAAACCTGGGGCATAGCATCAACTATGTCAGGACTATTTGCAGCTGGAATTTTCTACATGCTGCTTAGTGGCATGATTTATATTAAAGGCAGAGAAGTTATCGACCGTTACCTGCCGCCAGTGGTGGTTGGCCCCGTCATCATAGTAATTGGATTAAGTCTTGCGCCGGTAGGTATTAACCTGGCTGTTGGAAAAACTGGCGATGGCGCTTTCGAACTGGTTACTCGCGACGCCGCACTCGTTATTTCAATGCTCACCCTGCTTGCCACTATTGCAACATCATTTCTGGGTAGAGGCATTTTTAAACTGGTGCCTATCCTGATCGGTATCCTGGTGGGTTACAGTGTTTCATTTTTTTATGGTTTAATTAATTTTGATGGAGTATCAGCTGCAGTCTGGTTTTCAATCCCCAATTTCACTACGCCTGAATTCAACCTTGAAGCCATTTTATTTATCGTCCCAATCGCCATCGCACCGGCCATTGAACACGTCGGCGATATCGTTGCGATCAGCGCCGTAACCGGCAAAGATTTCGTTAAAAAGCCCGGTTTACATCGCACCCTGTTAGGCGACGGATTAGCCACATCTGCAGCAGCATTGTTTGGCGGCCCACCTAACACCACCTACTCCGAAGTCACCGGCGCGGTGGCACTGACAAAATCGTTCAATCCAGTAATTATGACCTGGGCTGCAGGTTTCGCTATATTCCTGTCATTTTCCGGTAAAACAGGCGCAGTTCTGCAAACTATCCCTACCCCGGTTATGGGTGGAATTATGACCCTCATGTTTGGCGCCATAGCAGCCATCGGCCTGAACACTCTGGTTCGCTCAGGCGAAGATCTTTCTAAAACCAGAAACATGGTCATAGTGTCACTGGTGCTGGTATTCGGTCTTGGCGGTATGCAATTAGGCCTCGGAGAATTTACTTTAAAAGGCATTGGACTGGCCGCAATCATGGCTATCTTTTTGAATGTTATTTTACCTAAAGAAAAAGTAGAAGAAGCATAACAATATATTTTCTGACCGGGTGTTAAAAGCACCCGGTCAAATTTTATTGATACAAGTTCACCGTAGCAAAATACTAAATTGTTAGGGGCTTGAGATAGTTACGTCAAAAAAATTAGTCGATCTTTATCATCAAACCCAACAACTATGGCCTGTTAAGTCGGGAGAGTTTTTTCGTGCCTTCGCTTGATATTTTGCCTAATGGGTGACCCTTAATTTCCTTACGCTTAACTGCGTTTTCCAGGTTAGTAAATAGATCCAAAAAAAAATTATACTGTACTACGCTTTACTATGAACACAAAAATCTATGAGTTTTTGATTTGATGACAGAAAAACTACTGATTATCGGGGCAACACCCGCTACACAGCAGACTTTATTCCATGAAACTCTGCAGACAGCTGGCTATCAGTTGAGTGAAGCAGATCCTGATACCCAGGCCTTAACCATGCTGGATGCTAGTTTTGACCTGGTATTGATGGAAATCCAGCCAGGCGCAATACCCGACATGGAGCTTTTAAAATTTATTCGTCAGCAATATGCGGATTGCCCTCTCATTCTACTGTCGGCTGTCGCCGATAAAGCGACTGCCAGTGAAGCATTGCGCGACCTCGCAAATGACTGTGTGTACCTGCCGTTAGATCCCGAAGAATTACTGCGCGTTGTAAAACACTGGCTATCGTACTCTTTTTTAAAAAAGCAGAATGCCTGTTTGCTGGAAAACCAGGCTGCAGTAGAAAGCTTGCGAGCCAGCGATGAAAAATACAGGCTGCTGATGCAAAGTGCAGGAGATGCGACTTTCATCGCCGATGCACAGACGGGTATTTTGCTGGATGTTAACAGGAGTGCCGAAATTCTGACTGGACGAAAACGGGAAGAATTGTTGGGTATGCTACAGAGCGAGTTACATCCCCCCGATGAAATGGATAACTACCGGGAATTATTTGCCCATCATGTGGAGTCTGGCGGCGGTATGGTAGCTGGTTTAGTGGTAGTTATGCACCGTGATGGCAGACGGATTCCGGTTGAAATCAATTCTGTGGTTGCAGATTTTGCGGGCAGACAGGTTTTATTGGGTGTTTTCAGGGATATCACCAGGCGCATACAGGATGAGCTGGAGCTGCGCCAGAGCGAGATGAAATTCAAAGCAATACTCGAGGCCAGTCCGATGCCATTGGGGATGAATGATGATCAGGGAAATATTACTTATCTGAATAATGCGTTTATACAGACGACTGGTTATAGTCTGGAGGACATTCCAACTCTGACCGACTGGTGGCCGCTTGCTTATCCAGATATTGAATACAGACAGCAGGTTATTGAAGCCTGGCAGACCCGATTGCAACAGGTCAAGCAAGGCGACAATGATTTTGTCCCTATGGAGGTTAGCATCAACTGCAAGAATGGATCTAAGCGAATTTTCATGGTCGGTGCAAGCTCCTTACAGCAGAATTTGGAGGGGAGTCATCTGATAGAGCTGTACGACATCACGGAAAGAAAACGAGTGGAAACTGCGTTACTCGAATCTAATAACTTATTTCAGAATATCATCGATGCAGCACCCATGCGCGTTTTCTGGAAAGATCGGGATTATCGCTTCCAGGGCTGTAATCTCTCTTTTGCGAGGGATGCTGGCGAGAAATCTCATCTGGATGTAATTGGTAAGCTTGATAACCAGCTCAGCTGGAAAGATCAGGCCGAGCTTTATCGTGCCGATGACCGTCAGGTCATGGAAGAAGGGGCGACAAAAATTTGCTACGAGGAACCACAAACGACACCCGATGGAAATATTATCTGGTTGAGCACTTCTAAAGTACCGCTGCGCAATGCCAGTAACGAAATTATAGGTATAGTTGGCATCTATCAGGATATAACTTCACGTAAAGAATCCGAGATCGAATTGCAGATTGCAGCTATCGCTTTCGAGGCGAATGTCGGAATTATGGTGACCGATGCGAAATCTGTAATCGTGAAGGCGAATCGAGCCTTCACCGAGCACAGCGGTTATAGTGCAAAGGAGCTTATCGGTCAAACTCCGCGTCTGCTAAAATCGGACCGCCACGATTCTGCCTTTTATGCGGCATTATGGGATAACCTTAAGCAGAAAGGAAACTGGGAAGGTGAAATATGGGATCGTCGCAAGAATGGTGAAATTTACCCTAAATGGCTGAGCATTACCGAGATCAGGGGCGATGATGGTGCTGTTAGCCATTATGTAAGTACTCAAACCGATATTACGGATCGAAAAATGTCGGAAGATGCGATTAAAACCCTGGCCTTCTATGATCCACTGACTTCTCTACCTAATCGTCGACTATTAAAGGATCGTTTACAACACGCGATCGTTTCCAGTAAACGTAGTGGGCGGGTAGCCGCGCTACTATTTCTCGATCTCGATCATTTCAAGACCATTAACGATACTCTGGGACATGCCATGGGGGACTTACTGCTGCAGGAGGTTGCTCTGCGCCTGAAGTCCTGTGTGCGTGATAAAGATACGGTAGCACGGCTGGGTGGAGACGAATTTGTGGTGATGCTGGAAGAGCTTGATCGAGAGACTATAGAAGCGGCTAAACAGGCGGAAGTCATCGCCGATAAAATAATCCTCTCTCTTAATCGTCCTTATCTACTGGGTGTGAAGGAATACTTCAATACCCCCAGTGTTGGTATTACCCTGTTCAAAGAGCATGAAACAGAGCTGGACGAACTGTTTCAGCAGGCTGATATAGCGATGTATCAGGCTAAAAAGGCTGGCCGTAATACGCTACGATTTTTTGATCCGATGATGCAGCAAACGATCAATGCCCGTGCAGCTATGGAAGGTGAATTACGCAAGGCACTCCTGGGGCGACAGTTGCGCCTGTATTATCAGATCCAGCTGGATGAGACTAACTGCCCTTTGGGTGCAGAGGCATTGATCCGCTGGGAGCACCCGCAAGATGGTCTGGTGTCGCCAGCACAGTTTATCCCGTTGGCAGAAGAAAGCGGAATGATATTAGCGATAGGACAATGGGTCATCGAAATGGCCTGCAGTCAACTGGAGGAATGGCAGAAAAACAGGATTAGTCGCAAACTAACGATGTCTGTCAACGTAAGTGCCAAACAGTTTCGTCAGGAGAACTTTGTGTCACTGGTAAAGGCCGCTGTGTGGCTTCATCATATCAAACCGGGGCAGTTGAAGCTTGAAATCACCGAGAGCATGTTACTGGATAATGTTGAAAAAACTATTGATGCCATGAATGCATTAAAAGCGATCGGTGTCAGTTTATCGCTGGATGATTTCGGTACCGGTTATTCGTCCCTGCAGTATCTAAAACAGTTACCTCTCGATCAACCCAAGATCGACCAGTCATTTGTACGCGATCTTGCCGTGGATGAGAATGATAAGGCCATAGTGACGACAATCATTGCGATGGCGCATGGTTTGAATCTGGAAGTGATCGCTGAAGGCGTAGAAACAGAACAGCAGCGGGAATACCTGTTATCGGCAGGTTGTCGTCACTTTCAGGGGTATTTATTTGGCAAGCCAATGCCGATAGATCAGTTTGACAGACTGCTGGAAGGTTACTGAAATAGAAATCAACTCAGCAGAGGGTAACTGATTACCTGTTGAGCAAAAACATCAGGAAGTTTTGGCAACGTTATCAATGTACGCAATGACGGTATTATATAAATTTTGAGCATATCCAATTAATACATAAATTTTGCTGGCGAAGCTTTGTACGTAATCAAGAAAGCAAATAAAAAGTCCTGATCCTTAATTTTCCGGAATTTGCTGGATGGTCTGCAGTCACATGATTAACGAGTGTCCTTGAACCTGGAAATAGCCGTTGAATCACAAAAGGCAGTAAATAGTTCCAGACATTAACAGCACTTCCTACATATCCATGTAGGTCGTCTACACACCAGGAGCAGGCGCTTTAGGCGACATTTTGATGCACCTGATACGCATCTTTTTCGCTCTCAACTGCGTTTTCCGGGTTGAATTAACTATGCATGTGCTCAATATCCGACTATAACTGTTAAACTTGAATAACAGCTTTTACAGACTAACTGACCCATGATTTCTCTCATTAAATTCCTTTCTACCAGTGCCTGGTACTGGTGGCTTTTGATTCTTGCCGGCGTCGGTTTTGAATCCGTCGGACTCATCTATCAGTACATGCTGGATTATGGCCCCTGTCCTTTATGTATTCATGTGCGTATCGGGATAGCCGGTTTTGTACTGGTCTCAATTGTAGCGTTACTGGTAAACAGACTGGCCTGGTGGCGCATCAGTCACCTGCTAACTGCCGCAATCATGGCCTGGTTGAGTGAACGTGCCTATATGCTGCTAGGTACGGAACGGGGCTTTGTCTATACCGAATGCGGGGTGGACTCCGGACTGCCTTCCTGGTTTCCAATTGATCAATGGTTGCCGGCCGTTTTCGGGGTATTAGAATCCTGCGGGTATACACCGAAACTCTTTTTTGGTATCAGTATGGCTGAGGCACTGATGGTATTGTTCCCGACGATGCTGCTTATCAGCCTGATGATGTTTGTGGTGTCGTTTTTTGCTTCTTCGCAGCATCGATAAATTTGCGATTTTCGTTACTAACAAAACCACCGGGAAGTGGACAGGCATACATGGTTAATCGACAGACCTTCACATCACCTGATGAAGGTCGATTGCCAGGCATGCAAAAAGCAAGAACTGACACTTAATTTCTTTTTTATGGCTCTGTTTGAAAATCATGTGAAACTTCTAAATACCGAGACTACTGTCATTCCGGCATGTTTTTAGCCGGAATCCATTACAAATATGGCACTTATTAAAGTTTAACTTCGTTATTAATGGATTTCAAACAGAGCCATTTTCTTTTTTTCCTGTGTGGCAAGGAATGACCTGATTCCTATATTTTCAAAAACTGCTTCAGCTCTTAAATTATGGAAAGGAGGAATATTTAACAATCATTTAACAATCATGGTATATCGAAACTGATAGAATTGTTTTATTAGGGATTGGCACCACACTGCCAATAATTTAATTTTTAACATATGGCGAATTTAAGGATAACAACATGAAAATAGTTAAATATTTTATCGGGGCTGGCGTTTTGATCGTTAGTAAAATTTCAAATACAGTATTTATATCTACAGATGATCAAACAGATCTGTTACTTTTGATGCTAGAACAACCAAAGAGTAAATAGACGTTTAATTCACATTAAAAAATGCCTTTCAACCAGGCATATGCCGAATCACCAGGTCCGGACAGTTTTTGTGATGAAATTTAATTTATATGACCCCAGTTATTATGCCAGTTATTAAATTACTAATATTTAGTGCCTGAAAAGACACGAGATTTTCTTTCTAATTTGTGGATGTCTTATTTATTCATTTATGACCTCAGTATATCTGCATTTTGGAAATGCACTGCATGCCCAAAATTCATTACCAATATTTTTGCCTTTTTTAGCAACCTTTTTGACCATTGCTGATGAACACTTTGGGCATGTTTTTTCTTCTTGAATATCATATTCTTCGGTAACTGGTGTTTCTAGAGTTGAATTCACATCAAGCTCTAAAGTTTTTGTAGCTTCAGAAGGAAGGTATGACACAAATAATTGTTGTATTTCGTTAATTCTGTAAGTTGCCTGTGCCGGAATTTGAATGAGTGATAAGCCTGCGGCATCACACGCACCCTCTAAAAAAGCATCACGCTCCTGACGTTTTTTAGAATTGTGGGATTTATCATCGAGTTCAATTACACACAAAACTGAAAGATTGTTTTTATCGCACAACAAAAAATCAAAATGCTTTCCTGATATTTTATTAAACGCCACTTGCCACTGGCTGCGCGGCATACCTTTTTTAGGAGTAATTACATCTGCCACTCGAACCTTACCAAATATCTGGACATGCTCACCAATTGCTTGATTTAAAACACCCAGAAAAGAACGTTCTGCAGGACTAAAAAGAGTGTCTATTTTTCTATAGGGTAAATTATTAGACGAAGTCTTTTTATTTTGCGAAAGCTTTAATATAACAACTGCAACAATTGTTACCACTATTAAGATAATGATTATCCAGATCACTCTAACTCCGTACTTTTATGTATAACGTTAAAGCTCCGCAGAGCGCGCTTTTTGCACGACCGTTGGAGCACCTTGCTGGTCTATTTACTTAACTACTTAAATCCCTGCCCAATTTAATTTGTATCCGACCCCAGTTATTTAATTTTCGACTAAAAAACTGCAATTCAGGTTATTTAGTCATCGAAAATTACTAATATTTAGTGCCTGAAAAGACACGAGGTTTTCTTTCTAATTTGTGGATGTCTTATTTATTGTGTAAGCAACTGGGCAAAAGCTGGTCACAGGGTATCAACAAGTGTGCCGAATTATTTCCAGAAACATAAATTTAGAAATAAATAGCATCAATCCTTCTCATTTCTAAGCCATAAAAGATGGCTTTGACTCCTTATTTCCAGAAATCAGCAATATTTATAATCTCTGCTAATTTTCGGCTAAAAAACTGCAATTCAGGTTATTTAGTCACCGAAAATTACTAATATTTAGTGCCTGAAAAGACACGAGGTTTTCTTTCTAATTTGTGGATGTCTTATTTATTCTTATTTATTCCCTATTCCCCGGAACAGCAAAGTTGGCGGGGCTTTTACGACAGCAAAATGGCGTGCCAATTTTTCTGTTTCCGAGTGAATTTTAATTGTTATGTTTGTTAGTCATCTTTGACATACTCAGGGTCATGCCTACAGTATGGGCAAATAGATTCACCATCTTCCCAGCTTGTCATTTGCCACATTGGCCATTGGCTTCCGCATATCCCGCAATCCACCTCTATATCCTCAGACTCCTCATTACCGCAAAATGTGCACATATAACCAGAACTAGAATCTTCATTGATAATCATGGTGTCATGATCGCACTCATAACAATGATATACATTCATGTTATCCTCTTTTGGATCCAACCCTCTAAGAGCTTCCTCTACCTCTGTTTCTGCTTTTCTCAGGCGACCTTCATATGTATTAGCTAATTCATGAAATAGGTCATACTGCTCAGCAGTTATATATGAACTTAATTCAATATTCTCATGTGACTCATCAAATTCAACGACCGCGCTCATAAGCCGACCAATTGCTTCTTCAACTTCCTCAACATCCATTGAAAACTTATGATGTTCGATATTATTTCTTAATTTCTTTAACCACTTTATATCTTTTTCAAACTTGTCTGAAATATCATGGCCTTCATTTTTGAGGAAGTTAATCGCCTCAAATAATCCAATGGTTTGTGATTCACCATTAATTGTTTTGGCAAATGGGTTTTTATAGATCAATAGTGGGTGAGACTGGGTTACGTAATATTTAAGAATAAGCTCAAGGAAATGTGATAAATGCTGAACACAAAACTTATATGATTTATCCTCACCATCCTTGCCTTCTTGATATTTCGCAAGAGCCTCATTCAAGCTATCAATAGCATTTTCAAGTAAATCAAGTTCTACATCAGCCATTTTCTATTTCCTGTAAGGTGCTTTTGAAACATAACGGCCAAAATTACCGGAAGGCAAAAGCATAGCGACGAGGAACGAGGAGTGTAGCTTTTGACTTTCCGAGTACATTTTAATTGTTAGCAACATCACTTTAAATTTAACTTTTCCATTTCTTCGTTTTCACCAAACGATGACTTTCCATAATACTTAATTGCTGACTGCAATATATCTGTGTTTAGCCCATTCACTTTAAATGACATGTGTTCAAAAAATTGATACCTACTTATTAAAATGCGATACCTCTCATATTGATCTTCTTTATTTTCAGAATAGCAATTAGCAACTAATAGCTGAGTTACTTCGTTGCTTAAAACTGCCCTTACCATATTTGAATATGTTTTTTCATTTGCCCCAACTTGGTTTGCAATTAGCTGTTTACAATTAAACTCACCACCTAGTTTTGATTCGGGATTATTTACTGCAATGAGCTTTAGAAGTTGATACAACAATCTAAAATAGTGCCCCAATAAGTAGTTTTCATCATTAAAAGAAGTTTTAAGCTCAGATAAATTGTTTGCGTTACCAAAGCAGTATTTATGGGCTTTAAGAATTACGGAAGAGTTATTCAACTCTTTTAAGATCTCATTATGCTGATTGAATAATGAAAAAAATGTATCTTCAAACCTTTGTTTCTCTAACGTAGTTGATTGTTCCTTTAATGCTGTTGAAGTTATAGCAAGTTCCTTTCTAGTTAACCTCAGTTCCTTTTGCTGTAAAATTATTGTTATTAACAACCCCATAAAGGTTAAAAAAGTTAATAACGGATTTAATAAACCACCAAAAAAATCCCCAAAAACTCCGATATTGTCAGAATAGGGAATACTTACTATGCCAATAATAAATACTGACAAAATTAAATATACTGCAGATTGAAACAAGCGAAATAAATTTCTAGATGTTTTGTCATGAGACAAACCAATTACTCTTATGAATCGGCGGTAAGATCGTTTTAAAATCATTCTCATAGTAATATTTAATTTTTCATCTTTTCAATTGCTAACAGCTTGATTATGTGACACGCAAAAATATTGACTTATGTTGCACGCACGGCTATTGACTTATGTTACAAAAAAAACTCATATTGATCTCATTGGTTTATATGACTGCACTAGCTCGGTCAAATAATGAAAAGGTTGATATTTTTTTAGTTAACTATAACAAATTGATCAATTAGCTTTTCCCTGAATGACGAATATAGTGAATGTTCTTCCATTGACTCTTATTCATAACCATAACCTGATTCCGTAACTTAAAAAACGGTTAACCCCCTACAAGCCCTGAAATCACAAAGCTTTCAGGTTAAAATAAGCCCTCACAAAAAGTCACCCAGCAAGTGAATTATGAATCGCTTCAAATTCGTACAATCCGATGCTGAAATTATCAGTCACAGTGGTTTGTCCCTGATAGGTCAGGCGGTCAAACAGTATACAGCTTTATCTATGGAATTGGATAAAAGCGTTGCCCTTCGCCATGGCATCAAACACTCAGATGTCATAAAAAGTTATCTCGGATTAGTGGCAACAGGCAAGAATGATTTTGAAGCAATCAATACCATAGACAGCGAATTTTATTTCATCAACGCCATGGGGCTTGACGAAATTCCAGGAGAAGCCACCCTGCGCCAACGCATGGATAAACAGGCCCGGACCTTTTTGCCGATTGTAGAGCGGGCCAGTATTGATTTCCTTTCCACCATTCAACCAAAGCTGACACCGGTCTTTACCGGGCACTTACCGCTGGATGCCGATGTCACCCCGATGGATAACTCGGGCAGTCACAAGGAAGGGGTATCAAGAACCTATAAGGGGCATGACGGTTATGCGCCCATGGCGGTTTATCTCGGAAGTGAAGGTTATTGTCTGCGACTGGAATTACGTGAAGGTAAACAGCACTGTCAGAAAGATACCCCTGAGCTTTTAGCCAGAGCATTACAGGATGCAAGGCGCATCACGGATCAACCCATCCTGATTCGGCTGGATGGCGGTAATGATGCGATAGAAAATATCGACATGATTCTTGAACACACGCAAAATCAACACAAAGCAGAAGCGGCCATTGATTTCATCATTAAATGGAATCCACGCCGGATTGATAAGGACGAATGGCTTGAAACCGCCGAGCAACAAGGCTGCTGGGCGCATCAGCGCGAAGGCAAGCGCACGGCCATCTTTAGTCAGCATGTGGCGCGCCAATGGCAAGGCTATGATTATCAGGTGCGCCGTGTGATACGTTTGAGTGAAAGAACGATCGACAAACACGGACAGGCCTTACTGATTCCTGAGATAGAGCCGGAGGGTTGGTGGAGTAGTCTGGACAATGCGGAAGACGAGGTGATCAAGCTGTATGCCGATCATGGGACTTCCGAGCAGTTTCATAGTGAGTTCAAAACGGATCTGGATATCGAACAACTGCCCTCGGGGAAATTTGCCACCAATGCCCTGATCCTGGCGATCAGTGCATTGGCTTACAATATTTTGCGCTGGATTGGGCAAAATGGGTTAATCAAACCCGGCAGATCAAAACGATATCAAGCTAAAAGAAGAAGAATCAAAACCGTGATGCAGGAATTGATGTACCGAGCGGCCAGGGTCTGCAAAACAGCACGGAGCATTCAGCTCTCGTTTGGAAAAGGTTGCCCTGTCTTTACGATTATGAACAATCTGTACCAGCGTTTAGCCTACGGCTAAACCTAAAAATTGATCAATGGATCAAGGGGGTATTGCCTCTAAAATAAGGTGGCACAGTCATCAGGCTGCAAAAATATACAAAATATTAGAGAGCCTCCTCATCAAAGGCAAGAGGTCTGCCATTAAAACTGAAAGTGATGACAGAAAATGGTAAATAATCACGAAATTATTCGGCAATACTGTAAAGTTACGGAATCAGGCATAACTTAACGTATAAACCCGTATAAGCCACTTTAACTCTTTGATTTAACATAAAAGACCTGTGCAATTACGTCTCATGATTTATTAGTGGTTTTTTATTCAAAGACGCTTCCCTCTGCTGAACACCCCATTTAAAAATCAGCATATTAATATCACAAGACCAGAAACGGGTCTATCTAAAATCTGCCGAGCCAGGAATTTCAGCTAAAATTATGGTTAAAAAGCTGATGTAAATTACTTTTAAATACTCCATTGAGATATGTGCCATCTTTGTGATGGATGCCGGTTAGGCCCGGCGTGACGATATCCTACGGCATTGAGGTCAAACCTGGCATGACGATAGATCCTTCTAATCTACCTTATACAACATTTTAATTTATCCCTGTTCGTTTGAAATACTTTATAATTCGCAGGATATAAATTGAGTCACATAATGGAGAAGGCCGACATGTACTATCACCTCAGCAGAAAACTTGTTTTTTTAAGCATCATTCTTTTTGTAACAGCCTGTGCCAGTAATGATATTTATCGCAGTAACTTCGAAAACTGTAATTACACGACTAAAGGTGATTGCGCTGAAAATGCACTGCAGCAACACTCATCTGAAAAAAATGACGATTACCGCTTAAGCTTTGTTGAATATGATGACCAGGGGCAACTACGCGATCGGCAGCAAATGAATGCTGCTCTCGATGAATACCGTGAGATTGCTGCCAGTAATGATGTGCTGTTAATCACCTTTGTCCACGGCTGGCACCATAGCGCAAAACCCGAAGATGGTAATATTCAATCATTTCGCCGCATGCTGTCAGAAGTTTCAAAATATGAAGGTTTGGGCAGTAAACAGCAGGGACGGTCAAAAAGAAAAATACTGGGGCTGTATGTCGGCTGGCGTGGTGATTCCATCAGTGTGCCATACCTGAATGCTGTCACTTTCTGGGACCGTAAAAATACAGCTCACGATGTTGGCCAACTCGGGGTTACTGAACTCCTGCTAAAACTGGAAGAAATTGTTAATGTTAAACAGGGTATGGAAGAAGAGAACCCTCCTCCGGGCAAAAGTCGCATGGTGGTTGTCGGCCATAGCTTTGGTGGTGCCGTTGTTTTTACTTCGCTGCAAAAAATTCTGGCGGAGAGATTTGTTGATAGCCGAAGGGGTAAAACATTTAGCGATGATGCAAAAGGATTTGGTGACCTGGTGGTTCTGATGAACCCTGCTTTTGAAGCACTGCGTTTTGCATCACTGTATGACCTTTCTCAGGAAAGCTGCCGGAATTATTTTTCCAGTCAATTACCACGGCTGGCTATTTTAACCTCTGAAGCTGACTATGCTACCAAATATGCATTTCCAGCCGGACGAATATTTTCTACGCTTTTTAAAACCCATAATACTCTGGATCGTCACTACTGCAGCGGCCCCGGTAAAAAAGGGATACAAGCCACTAAATTTAAGGAAGGTCAGGCCGACCGCACTGCAGTGGGTCATTTCGAACCGTTTCATACGCATACCTTAACAGCAGCGACCAATCAGCAGGTCCGCGCGAGTAACTTTCAGCTTGAACAAATTCAGGATAGTTGGGGAGAACATACCAATGAACAGCCGATGAATTTTGAAGGTAGCCAGCTACAATCTCTGGACCGTACAACGCCGTTAAACCCGTATTTAAATATCAGGGTGGATAAGAAGCTGATCCCTAATCACAATGATATCTGGCATAAGGAAGTTATTGCATTTATCCGTGACCTGATTGTTATTTCAACCACACCGGGGAATACGAATTAGTCATAAATAAGCTGCTGATGGACGTTCAGGCTAAAGTCAATACGGCGTCATACCTGAGAATTTATTGCAGGAGAAACGGTGCACGGAAGCGCCGTTCACGGAATCAGGGGATGTAACCCATTACCGACGAAGACTCCATTTAAATACGTGCCACCGTTTTAATGGATACCGGGTCAAGCCCGGCATGACGGATCCGGTACCGGCATGACGATATTCTGAATAACACTCTTTCTCATTTCGAGATTCCGGCGTGCTACCCAGTCAGGCCGGGCACAAGCTTATGCGGGAGTAGTGATGGAAACTCCATTCTCGGAAACAGGGGATGCAATCCTTTACCATCGAAAACTCCATCTAAATAGGTGCCAACGTTTCAATAGATACCGGGTCAAGCCCGGCATGACGGATCCGGTACTGGCATGACGATATTCCTGCGGCCAAAGCTGGAGGATTTTCTCCCTTTCATGCCCTGTGTTTCGCCGCCTGTTGCTGTTTCAGATTTGTTTTAAAAGGCATATTCAACACAGTTTCTGCCTGTGCTATGCTGCGCAAATTTGTTTACTCGATCGAATATAAGAGGTTTGCATGCCACAGTACCGTTCTAAAACATCTACCGCTGGTCGTAATATGGCTGGTGCCCGTTCACTGTGGCGTGCCACCGGCATGAAAGATAATGATTTCGAAAAACCCATTATTGCGGTGGTTAATTCTTTTACCCAGTTTGTGCCCGGTCATGTGCACCTGAAGGATCTCGGGCAACTGGTCGCCCGCCAGATCGAAAGCGCCGGTGGGGTAGCGAAAGAATTTAATACCATTGCCGTCGATGACGGAATTGCGATGGGTCATGATGGCATGCTTTACAGCTTACCGTCTCGCGACATTATTGCAGACTCGGTTGAATACATGGTGAATGCACACTGCGCCGATGCCATGGTGTGTATTTCCAACTGCGACAAGATCACCCCCGGTATGTTTATGGCTGCCATGCGCCTTAATATCCCTGTCGTTTTTGTGTCCGGCGGCCCGATGGAAGCCGGTAAGAGCAAGCTTTCAAAACATGGCCTGGACCTGGTAGACGCAATGGTCATTGCGGTTGATGATTCCGTCAGCGACGAAACGGTTGCCGAAATCGAGCGCAGCGCCTGTCCTACCTGCGGCAGTTGCTCCGGCATGTTCACCGCCAATTCGATGAATTGCCTGACTGAGGCGTTAGGCCTGTCGTTACCGGGCAATGGTTCGGTGCTGGCCACGCACAGTGATCGTGAACAGTTGTTTCTCGATGCCGGCTCACTGATTGTTGATATCACCAAACGCTATTATGAGCAGGATGATGAATCGGTATTGCCCCGTTCACTGGCCAGTTTTAAGGCATTTGAAAATGCCATGAGTCTGGACATAGCCATGGGCGGCTCGACCAACACTATTTTGCATTTACTCGCAGCAGCCCAGGAAGGTGAAGTTGACTTCACCATGAAAGACATTGACCGCCTGTCACGCCAGGTCGGCCAATTCTGCAAGGTTGCCCCGAATACACCAAAATATCACATGGAAGATGTACACCGCGCTGGCGGTATCATGGCTATTCTTGGTGAAATGGATCGTGCCGGTCTGATTCACAACGAATTACCGATGATTCACAGCCCTTCAGTAAAAGCAGCCCTGGCAAAATGGGACATCATGCAAACCGACAGTGAAGCGGTTAAGACTTTTTATAAAGCCGGCCCTGGCGGTATTCCCACGCAGACGGCTTTCAGTCAGAGCACCCGCTGGGACAGCCTGGATACTGATCGTGAAAATGGTTGCATTCGTTCCTACCAGCACGCTTATTCCACAGAGGGTGGACTGGCAGTGCTGTATGGCAATATTGCGGTCGATGGCTGTGTGGTCAAAACTTCCGGTGTTGATGAAAGTATTCTGCTGTTTGAGGGTCGCGCACATATCTGTGAAAGCCAGGATAGCGCGGTTGAAGATATTCTCGGCGACAAAGTTAAGGCGGGTGATGTCGTGATTATCCGTTACGAAGGCCCGAAAGGCGGGCCGGGTATGCAGGAAATGCTTTACCCGACTTCCTACCTGAAAACAAAGGGACTGGGTAAAGCCTGCGCCCTGCTGACAGATGGCCGCTTCTCCGGCGGAACATCAGGACTGTCGATTGGACATGCATCACCTGAAGCGGCTGCGGGTGGTGCTATAGCACTGGTGGAACAGGGAGACATGATTAAAATCGACATTCCCAATCGTTCGATAAACCTGCTTATCAGTGATGAAGAACTGTCTCAACGCCGCGCGGCTATGGATGCCAAAGGCAGTGATGGCTGGAAACCAGCGGCAGAACGACCACGCGCCATTTCATCGGCTTTAAAAGCCTATGCCAAAATGGCCACCAGCGCCGATAAGGGCGCGGTCAGGGATATCAGTCAACTCGACTAACTTACTTTTCAAACAGGCAAAAGCAGGTTAACTGCTTTTGCCTGTAGGCATGATGTAATATAAAAAAATCAGGGCAGGTTCGCACAACAAATTGTCTCTGACCCCAATGCCGTTAAGCTAAGGTCTTTTGTCGTCATGCCCGCGTACGACTGCATGGATGCAGAAGGTAGAGCCATAATAAATAAAGTGATTAGCAAGATATCTCAGCTAAGTCATTTATTTGTCTTTTACAGGAGTTATTATCAGTAAGTTATAATTTTTATCGACCTAAAAACCTTCGTCATTCCGGTGGTTTTTTAACCGGAATCTATTGAGCGGCAAGCATTATTTTGAAAATGGATACCGGCTAAGAGCATACCGGCATGACGGTTTCGTTTTTCCTACTGAGCCATCTTGCTAATCACTATAAATTAGATCTTTCTTCGTGCGCTTCGTGGTGAAAATATTTTTACAAAACCAAAACCTGTATTCAAAATGATTAATAGCTGAATCTCAGGGGTAATCAGGTATTTAATAAGCCGTACTATTATTGGCAAACGGGTAAAGCATAAGTTCGACAAATTTTTTCCAGGCCCTGCTGGCATTTCTCAATAGACGGAAATTGACGACTGCACTGGCCGAGTATTTCATGGGCAGTATAACTATCACCCCGGTTCAGATAGGGCACCGCCATGTTCCAGTAGGCCGAGCCGATATTATTTTCAAGATCCTGCTTTAGTTGTTTATCCTGAACAGCTACAGCATTATTAACTGCTGCAATCTCGCTGAGTATGGCCGTGGCTTTTGCATACCAGTTAATGGCCAGCTTATAATCTTTTTGCCTGGAAAAAAGATTCCCCTGATTAACATGGGCTATCACCATATTGCGCATAATTTTACGGGATTTTTCTGGCTCTCTGACCCAGCGTAAAGCATTAGTAAAGTGATCGATTGCGGCGCTATAATCATCCTCTGAAAAAGCTATACCCGCTTTACTGGTAAATATAAAAGTAATAATTGAATCGATCTGTTGCTGTTGCTTTTTTGTCGGTAATAAACTGCCCGCAGTCATCTGCTTCGAATATTGCTGAATTAAGATTTCTGCTTTAGCAATCAGTTGAATAGCCTGTTGATTATTTTTTTGTTGTAGTAAATTAATCAGCCCATTATTGAACACATAAAACCGATATAACAGTGCCTGCGGATCATCCGGCAGCAACCAGCTCCGGACTTCCTGCAGTCGGTAACGGTCAACCTTTGCCATGCGCTCTGCAGCCAGGTGTTGATGATTCATATTGTCGGCAATCAGCCGGTAGACACTGTCCACCTGGCGGTTAACATAATCATGGTAAGTGGCAGGGATAAGATTGCGCACGCGAAACCAGTGCTCTGAATTTTCTAACAGGTTATTATTATTTTCATAATAGGCTTTATCATGACGCAGGCCAAAACCCGTTTTAGAAGTCGTCTCAATATCAAGCTTCTGCCCTGTTGGCAGAGTAAGCTGCACAAACACATGTGATGGCAGGATAACCGCTTCAACTGCCAGCCCGAAATAACGGGCCAGAATAAGATATAACAGTGCTGAACTGGTGCAATTATAGGTTTTATCGCTAAATACCCGTGATAACTGACTTTGATCGGATTTATAACCCTGTAGCTCTGTATGAGGAGCATTTGCCAGAAAAAACTCATCGTGCATCGCGTTATGCAATTCAAAAGCTTTACGCCATGTATTTTTCTGTTGTGAAATGAGAGGCTTTACACGATCAATAAACTGATAGATACGACTCTTAATTTGGTTAAATTCCCTGGTAGTACGAATATTACCAGAGGCCATAATAGCCAGCGCAAGCAATGCATCAGGATCTGCGGATTGAGCAAGATGAACCTTGCTCAAAGTACTCAGTTCAAATTCAGTTAACGGGCTCCAGAACACATCCTTTAGTTTTTCAGTCGATGAGGTAGTCAGTTCCTGTGAAGCGGTCGCCGATAGCAGGTAAATACAAAGTAATACAAAGCCGGACAGGCGCAGCAGGCTGGCTTTCAGATTAAACCCGGGGGGATACAAAAACTTCAAATTAATAACCTGCCTGAAAATCAACCTTAAAAGCGGAGTATACGTGATTAAAGGTTGACCTGTTCAAGAAGCGTGGAACCCAGTTACCGCTAAAAGCCAGAACTGTCATACCCTCGAAAGAGGGTATCCATTATCCACGAAGACTCCATCTAAATACCTTCTACCATTTCAATGGATTTCATCCTTCCAGTTTGCTCTAAATTTAAGATGAGCCAGGCTGTGCTGGTTGATCTTTAAATCATTCATCGCTAACGCCTGTTTTACCTCAAGTTATAATGACGAACGCAGCGCCAGCTGGCGCGGAAATGGTTCAAGATAGTGCTGTTGATTGATATAGGGCTGCGGATGCACTCTTAAATGGTGTCGCAGTAATGTAATTGGAGTAATCAGCGGTAACTCGCGCTGACGATAAGCCTCGAATACCGATAATAATTCCTGCTTATCTTCACCACTTAAAACATCTTTCAGGTAACCCATAATATGTTGCATAACATTCACCTGTCTTCCCGGACGCGAGCGCAGGGTCATCACTTCCATAAACCTGGCTATGTAAGCGCTACGGCGTTCTGCCAGGTTAGCACGCGTGGTATGGGCTACCATTCGCCCCAGTTCCTGATATAACGCACTGCCCCGTCCCATCAGCATCAGTTTATGGCGCGCATGAAACTCAAACAGTCCACTGACATTATTTAGTGGATCAGCAATTTGCTTCCAGCGCTGATAGGCATAGATGCGTTCAAAGAAATTTTCCCGAATGGCGTTATCGTTCAGACGACCTTCTTCTTCAACCGGTGTCAGCGGATTTTGCTGCATAAAAGCCTGCGCAAAAAGACCGGTTGCATCACGATGTCTGTATCCATCATCATTAATTACGACGGGAACACGAAATGCACCGCAACTGGGTGAATCTTTTTTAAAGATAAATCCATCCAGATCACTCAACTGCTGTACTTTTTTATCAGCATAAGATGTCATCTGCTCAGTCATATCCTGAAATGGCGTTTTATTGATCAATAACCTAATTTCATCACCCTTTCTGCGCAGCTGCATGGCTGGCCTCGGCGATGAAAAACCAGCTTCCAGTTCAGGACATACCGAAACAAGCTCGATAAACTGTGACAGTTCATCGACAATCATTTTATTGTTTTTGTGGCCGCCATCGAAACGTACTGGTTTACCCAGTAAACAGGCACTGACCCCTATTTTCGGTTTATTACCTGACGTATCCAGCTTTACATTGTTTGAATTATCGATATTAATCATTTCAATTTGCTCCGGCAGCCAGAGCTAATTCTCTGGATTGTTTCAGCTTAAGTTGATAACCATCTTCATCGTGAACGCTGTCCAGCTCCGGCCAACCGGAAGCATGCCGGATGATCCGATCGACCATCAGGTCGAGCTGTGCCGGTGACGCATTCAGCGCCGGTACGTAATCAAAACGCTCACCACCAGCAGCCAGGAACTCATCACGGCCTTCTACGGCTATTTCATCCAGAGTTTCCAGGCAATCTATCGAGAAACCGGGGCATACCACGGTAATGCTGTTAACACCTTCTTTCGGCAGTTCTACCCACCTTTCGGCAGTGTAGGGTTTGAGCCATTCTGCTGCACCAAAGCGTGACTGGAATGCCATTTCCCATTGCTCAGGATTAAGCTCTAACTCGGTAGCAAGCAGGCGTGCTGTTTTATGACAGTGGCAGAAATACGGGTCACCGGCAATTAGTGTTGCTTTGGGCATACCATGAAAGGAAATAACCAGTTTTTCTGCCTGACCCTGCTGCTGCCAGTGCGAACGAACCGATTGCGCAACCGCCTGAATATATTGAGGATCATCATGATAGGCACCCATCAGGCGCAATTCCGGTACCCAGCGCCAGTGCTTAAGGTTGTTGAATACTGCATCAGCAACGGTACCAGTGGTAGCGCCTGAATACTGCGGGTATAGGGGTAATACCAGCAGTCGTTCAGCGCCAGCAGACTGCAGTTCATCGAGACCCTGCTGAATAGAAGGGTTGCCATAGCGCATGGCCAGAACCGCTTTAACACTGCCTGCAAAACGTTGCTGCATTTGCTGGTCGATTAAATCGGTCAACTCTCGTGACCCGGCCATTAACGGAGATCCCTGCTCACTCCACACCCGCTGGTAAGCTTTGGCAGATTTGGCCGGGCGAACCCGTAGAATAATGCCATGCAAAATAACCTTCCATAACAGTCGGGGGATCTCAACCACACGGCTATCGGATAGAAATTCAGCCAGATAACGCCTGACCGCGGAAGTTGATGGTTCGTCCGGTGTCCCGAGATTGACAACCAGTATGCCCAGCGAAGGCTTGCGTCCATGCTGGAAATTTTTCTGCCCGTGGACTGTACTGCCAAAAAGACTGCTGCTCACCCGTATAACCTCATCTCGTCTAAACCAGTGATTCAGTCACAATTAACTGAACCTGCACAAATCTTAGACAAGTATTCTACATATGTCAATATTTCTTGTACAATTAATTAATTCTTGTACAATACATTCGTTTCTAACTTAAAAATATGCAGACGACTGTCACAAAATTCACGTGAATTTCACTAACTTTTGACAGGCGCTTCACAGCCATGCAGATATTATTTAACTTGTGAGCAGCCCGGAAAACATCATGTCAACAGAAGTAAACCCGACTATATTGATCATTGAAGACCATAAGGACATTGCCGAACTGGTGGTTGATTACATGCAAAGCAAAGGTTTTGAGGTGGACTATGCAGCAGATGGCATTACCGGACTGCATCTGGCCGTCACTAATAAATATGATGCTATTGTGCTTGACCTGATGTTACCCGGTATAGATGGACTGGAGGTATGTCAGAAGCTTCGCATCGATGCGCGCAACGACACACCCATTATCATGTTGACCGCCAGGGATACACTGGCCGATAAAATTGCCGGTCTGGAAACTGGCGCTGATGACTACCTGGTCAAACCTTTTGCCATACAGGAACTGGAAGCCCGCCTCAGGTCGATGATTCGCCGGCATAGTGGGGATGTCGCCAGAGAACTTTTACAGATTGCCGACCTGACCCTGGACACCTCAACCTTAACAGTCACTCGAAATAACCAGAACTTAACTCTGACCCCTATCGGTTTAAAAATTCTTACCGTATTAATGCGTGCGTCACCATCTGTCGTTAGCCGACGCGACCTGGAACGCCGGGTATGGGGACACGTACTGCCGGATAGCGATACCTTAAGAAGTCATTTATATAATTTACGTAAAATTATCGATAAGCCTTTCGATCAGCCTTTATTACAGACCATTCAGGGCAGCGGCTATAAAATGACTGACAATAGTCATGGCTAAATCGAGCGGCCTTCTTAGAAAAATAAACCGTGCGTTTTTATTGCAGGCAGGTCTGATCAGCATTGCCGCGCTGCTTAGCGTATATTTTGCCAAGATCGTGATTGAAGAAATCCTGATAAAAAACGCGATACAGCAGGAAGCAGACTATTTCTGGCAAAATTACCAGCAAAATGAAAACTTTAATCTGCCTGATACTCTCAACCTGACTGGTTACCTGGATAAACAGGGCATTACAGAAATAGCTGCAGATCAAATACCGGATCAACCCGGTTTTTATGCCTATTCAGAACATGATAAAAAACTGGTACTGCACCTTTCACAGAAAAAAAACCATTCACTGTACCTGATCTATAACCGTGGTCAGGTCGATGCCTTAGCCGCATTTTATGGTTTATTCCCCCTGGCGCTGGTGCTGATTGTACTGTATCTCTCACTCTGGCTTACCTATCTGTACAGTCGCAGAACCCTGTCTCCAGTCATCTACCTGGCGGAACAGGTGAATAAAATTGATTTTACGACCTTTGATCTTTCACAGCTAAAAGATAAAAAGCTGCAATTTGAATCGGATGAAGATATCCAGGTCCTGTTTGAAGCTATATTACAGATGGGTGAAAGACTGGAAGCCCACATCGCCCGTGAACGTAACTTTACGCGCGATGCCAGCCATGAATTACGCAGCCCGCTCACAGTGATCAATATAGCTGCCGATGTCCTGCTATCCGATGAAGCACTGTCCGAGATGGCTAAAAAAACAATACATCGAATCAAGCGCGCGATAACGGACATGGAGGAATTAACAGAAGCTTTCCTGTTACTGGCCAGGGAATCGGACAGTGCGCTAACCAGGGATCAGGTTTGCATCAATGAGGTTATTGAAGAAGAAATAGAGCGCTCATCCCTGTTAAAAGAAAAGAAAGATATAGCCTTTCACTT